>Ga0265293_10003609_pt1 | contig 28524 bp, 20 predicted proteins | sample Munlanlewell138R_FD_192505 | JGI IMG/M metagenome (GOLD analysis project Ga0265293, IMG submission 192505) | Leachate microbial communities from a municipal landfill in Southern Ontario, Canada - Leachate well 138R | ecosystem: Engineered > Solid waste > Landfill > Unclassified | place: Canada... | reverse complement strand
GCTCAGCTGAAAATGGGAAGCGGAACAACAGGAATGCTTGTCTCCGAAGTAAAGAAACAGATGAAAGAGTCCGCAGAAGAGACAGATTTTGCCATCGTAGACGGCTCTCCGGGGATAGGCTGCCCCGCAATAGCTTCCCTTAGCGGCGCAGATATGGTCTTGATAGTGGCAGAACCATCCCTTTCAGGCATCAGTGACATGCAAAGGATAATAGAAACTGCCCGAATATTTGGGGTCATAATTGCAGTCTGTGTGAACAAATCTGACACAAACCCTGACAATACAAACAGGATAAAGGATTTCTGCAAACTTGAGGGCATACCATATACCGGAAGCATTCCTTTCGACCCAATGGCAGTCAAGGCTGTCAATAAAGGAATGAGCATAGCCGACATCGATTGTCCCTCGGGAAGAGCTGTCAAGGAAGTTTTCAATGAAACCATGCACCTGATCATCAGAGAAGGAAAGGATGTCCAAAATGATAAGAACCTATGGGCAGCCACCCATTAACAAAAATCGATATATTACGGAGGAATGAGTAATTATGAAAATTGCAGTAGCAAGTGAAAAAGGTATGGTTACAGGACATTTCGGACATTGCGAGAACTTTATGATATTCAACGCTGAAGATAACAAGATCGTAGGAACCGAGTCCGTGCCGAATCCCGGGCATAAGCCGGGATTCCTGCCTAATTATTTGAATGATATGGGTGTAAATGTAATTATCTCAGGTGGCATGGGCGGGGGAGCAATAGATATCTTCAATCAGCACAACATAGAGGTCATAATCGGAGCTGCAGGCCCTTCAGAAGAAGCAGCAAAATCATATCTTGCCGGAGAACTTAAATCTACAGGTTCAGTCTGCCATGAGCATTCGCACCACGATGAGTGCGGAAAATAAAATTTTTTTAAATTACTGAAAAACATCAGGCAGCCCAATAAATCCCATAGTTCAACAAAACATTAAAATGCCAGGGTCAGACTACCTCTGGCATTTTTATATCTTTCATGACAGTGAAATAAAATATTGTCAGAAATAAAATTAATTGCTAAAAAAATTCTGATCATACTATATTCAATGCAAGGTAGATATTGTAAAATGAATCGTTGTTGCCATGTTTTCTGAAATTTATTTTGCATCAGCACAATACAGCTCAACTACCGACATCATGCTTTCAATATTTGTAAGGATTTTCATAATTAATATTTTATCTTATATTACTGAACATGAGGCGGTGCGCCGTGAGATTCCTGAACCGTAGATCGATCAAGAGAAATATAATGACAATATACATTACGACAACGCTTGTAACCTTTGCCATCGTTTACTATGTCCTTTTCTCGAACTGGATCAGCACAGCAGACGGCACCCTTTCAACTATAGCAAAAGATATGAACCAAACTATATATAAGGAGTTCGAAGGATTCGTAAGACTGCCACAATACTTAAACGAAGTTACAGAAAATCAGATCCGAAATGGTGTGCTGGATTTCAACGATGAAACGATCCGTGACAAATTTTTTGTCGGACTGCTAAGTGCACACGGCAGCACCCCCATTTACAGCATAAGCATCGGCACAGAGAAGGGTGAATATTACGGTGCTCGGAGAAACAAAGACAACAATTTGGAAATTATGAAAAACAACACTGAAACCGGAGGTAAGTCCAGATACTATAAAATCAGGGAGGATATGACGGCAGGAGAGCTTGTTGTTGAAACAGGGCACTTCGATCCCCGCACGAGACCCTGGTACAAGGCAGCAAAGAAAAGCGGCAAAACATCCTTTTCTCCTCTCTACAAGCATTTTGTATTGGATGACCTTACCGTATCTGTCGGTACTCCCGTATATGACAAAGAAGGCTCGCTTATTGGCGTTCTTGGCACACATATAACGCTTTCAAGGATGGACCAATTTCTGAACGACATAGTTAAGCGAAACGGAGCATCTGCGGTCATAGTAGACAAAAATTCAGGAGAACTCGTCGCAAATTCTCTACAAATTCCCAATTTTAAAGTTGATGCCAACGGCTCGTTGAAGAGGACCGGTATAAATGAAATAAAAAACAGCAGCATAATACGAGGCTATGAAAATTACCTGGCAAACAATGATGAAGATCATGTGGTCATAAATGGAGAAAGCAGCCATATAAACATCTCTGAATTCAAAACTACCGGTGTAGACTTGCTTCTGATAACATCCATCCCAGATGCGATACTTACGCAGGACATTTATGAAACTATCAGATTGACGATCATTTTCTCAATAATAATAATGCTGACTTTATCTCTTCTTTACATCAGTTATGTGAGTAACCTCCTTAAACCTCTGGAGAGCCTTAACCTCAGTGCGAAAAAATTAAATGACGGTAATTTTGACGAGAGAGCAAAAATATTCAGGGAAGACGAGATCGGAAAGCTTGCGGCGACTTTCAATATGCTGGCAGCTACGATCGGCAGCCATGTAGAAGACCTCGAAACAAAAGTAAAAGATAGGACTGAAGACCTCGAAGCGACCAATACTGTCCTCCAGGAAAACAGGGAACAGCTTAAACTGATACTTGACTCCACTGCCGAAGGTATTTATGGAATGGATACTGAGGGACTATGCACCTTCTGCAACGAAAGTGCTCTCCGGATGCTCGGCTACAGCAGCCAGGAAGAGCTGCTGGGCAAAAACATGCATTTCCAGATACACCACACAAGACGGGATGGGACACCCTTTCCCCTCAGTGAATGTAAAATTATGGAGTCTTTTAAAAACGGTAGGGGAGTTTATGTAGATGACGAGATTTTCTGGCGCAAGGACGGCACTTTTTTTGATGTCAGATACTCTTCATATCCTCAGTATAGGGATGGCAAAATGGTTGGATCTGTAATTACGTTCATGGACAACACAGAACGCAAAAAAAACGAAGAACACATAAAATATCTGACTTATCACGATCCACTTACTAATATAAACAACAGGCTTTTTTTTGAAGAGCAGATACCCGTTCTTGATACTGAAGATAACCTTCCGATATCCGTGATCTTCGGAGATCTCAACGGACTTAAACTGACGAATGACATCTTTGGACATGCAGCCGGAGACAGATTGCTGACAGAAGCAGCAGCTGCATTTAAGAAGGCCTCCGGAAACGAAGGCCTTGCAGCAAGGATCGGTGGCGACGAGTTCGCCCTTATTATGCCAAACACAGACGCTGACAGAGCAAAAGATGTAATTGAAGAGATCAGGAAGTCATTCTCAAACGAAAATTCAAACGATATTATCGGAAGCGTCTCCCTGGGAGCAAGCACAAAAACCTCCGCAGAAGAATCCATGCACGAAATGATCGAGATCGCAGAGAATCTTATGTATAAAGATAAGACGATCAACAGAAATAAGAACAACAAGAATATGATCCGAAAGATCATAAACAACCTCCACAACAGGAGCCCGAGGGAAAAGAGACATTCAGAGAACGTTTCGGTACTGTGTGAAAAGATAGCAGAGGAGATGGGCCTTTCAAAGGCTCTGATAAAAAGACTCGGTGAAAACGGTTATTTCCACGATATAGGAAAAATCGTCCTTGAAGATGATATCCTTAACAAGCACAGGGACCTCACAGAGGAAGAGTACAGAAAAATGCAGCAGCATTCTGTAGTTGGATATCGCATACTTAATCTTTTTGACGATACTATTGACCTGGCGGAAGGCGTCCTGAGCCACCATGAGCACTGGGACGGGACTGGTTATCCTAAAGGGATAAAAGGGGAGGAGATCCCTCTTTCAAGCCGGATAATCGCTGTTGCAGAAGCATACGATGCAATGACGAATGATAATTATGACAGGCGTAAAACAAATGACGAAGCTGTAGAGGAGATAATAAGACTCTCGGGAGTAAGGTTCGATAAAGATGCAGTCGAAGCATTTATTAAAATTTCTAAAAAACAAGATCAGGAGACGAAAACTGATCAATAATATTAAGCCAAATTAAATCAGGCAGTCAGGATGGACCGATGGGACGTTTCATGATATTTTTGCTTGTCAGCACCCTGTTGCTGATCATTATAAATATATATCTGAGCAGAAAGTATAAAAAGCTGGCGAAGAGTTATGAGGCAAACATACCTGAATATGCTGCAACACTGATCCTTTTTTCGGGGCTTTTGATATTCCTCTCTTCTCTGTTCTTTCAGGAGTGGATCTACCGGTACCGGTGGCTGACCTTGCCGGTCAGATACTTTTCCTCGTTTTATCTAGGCACTCTCATATACTCCTTTTTACTTTTTATCGCAGGGGATATTTTTGCATTCCTGGGCTGTTTTTATATACGGGACAAAAAAATAATTTATTTTTTCTCAAGGGTATATGCCAAAGGCCTGATAGTCCCTATCGCGGCTGTGCTGATAACCCTGTATGCTTTTTACAATGCAGTCGACTACAAAGTCACATCCTACGAATTATCGATAAACAAGATTTCTTCCGTCCCTTCCCTTGAAATCGTCATGGTATCAGATCTTCACGTTGGGACCTCCGTTACAAAAAAGCAACTTGTGATAATAAAGGATATGATAGAGGAGTTGTCTCCAGATATGTTTTTGATATGCGGGGACATTTTCGACCATGCCTCTTATGATGAGATAATGAGGTTCTCTGCAGAGACTCTTGGAAGCATAAAGACTCCCTACGGAACTTATTTTGTAACAGGAAACCATGAGTACTACCTTGGAGACATCTCAAAATTGCTCTCTTATTTTGAAGGTACAGAGATAAGAGTCATCCAGGATGAGATGCTTTCCATAGGAGACATATACCTTGCCGGAAGAAAAGACCTTCGTGAGAGTGACCGTGCCCCGCTTTCGCAGATATTGAACGGCGCAGATAAGTCGAGACCGATCATCGTCCTGGACCACCAACCCAACGCTATCGATGAAGCTATTGAAAATAAGGTCGACTTCCAGCTTTCGGGACACACCCATAACGGACAGTTATTTCCTTTCAACTATATCGCAAGCCTCGCCAACCACACCCATTACGGACTTCACGAAGAGGGAGAGTTCAAAGCTGTAATAAGCTCAGGAGCAGGCACCTGGAAATACCCAATAAGGACGGGGAGCTCCTCTGAAATAGTAAGGGTAAAACTCAACTTTTTGAACCAATAAACAATTCTGCGTTATAATAAGATTTGGCATTAATGTTTACTTATCAGGCCATCAATACGTTTTCGGTTATTAAGAGCATCACTTTAACATGATATAATATATTTCCCTTTTAAAAAATCTGTCTTTATAAGGAGTCGAGTCAGTTTATGGAAAACGATCTATACGAAGAAATAACTGAAGCGCCCGAGACCAAAGAAGTACAAAACGATCCTGTCTCCCCGGAGACAGCTCCGCCCAAGAAAAACAACAACTTCATCTTTATTTTGATCTTGCTGCTCATAGTAGCAGGCGGAGGTTTGTGGTTCTGGAAGAAAGAAGAGGCTAAAAAGGAAGCAGTTGCAAAAACTACTGAGATGCCTCCTGTTGTTGTGAGCGATATGGTTTTGAAAGCTTCCGATTTTCCAGTAACATTAGAATACACAGGACAGACCAAAGGATTCAGAGAAGCTGAAGTAAGAGCTCAGGTAGGCGGAGTGCTTAAGAGCAAGGAGTACAGGGAAGGCCAGCCGGTAAAGGCAGGTCAGGTTCTCTTTCGCATTGATCCGGCCCCATACAGGGCAACTCTGAACAGAAACAGCGCAAATCTAAAGCAAGCACAAGTTCAGGCTGACCTCGCAAAAATTGAATTCGACCGGATTTCTTCGCTCTACTCGAAAAATGCTGTAAGCAAAAATGACCTGGATAACGCAGACGCCACTTATAAAGCTTCAAAAGCCGCAGTCGATTCTGCCAGGGCCGCTGTCAGACAGTCACAGATAGATCTTGACTGGACAGTGGTAAGAGCACCGATTTCCGGCCTGAGCAGCAAAGAAGAGCGCTCGATCGGCAATCTGATAACGCTTGATGCTCAAGGCAGCCTTCTTACGACTATAGTACAGGCCGACCCGGTATATGTTGAATTTGCAGTTCCTGCAGACGAACACAGGATTAATGAAATGCTTAGATCCGCGGGACACCTCAGGGTGTTTCCCGATGGAATCTCTGTAAAGGTTGCTCTTGGGGATGGAACATTTTACGACAAGAAGGGAAAGATCGACTTTCAGGATCAGTTTGTAGACCCGTCCACAGCAGACATAAGGGCCCGTGCAGTTTTTGATAACCCGGGAAACCGGTTGTACCCGGGGCAGTTTGTCCGCGTTTATGTTGACGGAAACTATATTCACAACGTAATAAGCATTCCTCTCAGGTCTGTTCTGCAGACATCTTCCGGTCCGATCGTCTACGTACTGGATGATGCTAATGTACCAGCCGTAAGGAATATCAAAATAATAAAGACGATCAAAAACACATGCCTGATAGAGGAAGGACTCAAGGAGGGTGAAAGGATCGTTGTTGACGGTGTGGCAAAGATACTTCCCGGCAAAGCCGTCAAAATATCAGAAAAACAGGAACACAAAGCGGCCTCGGGGGATAAAACCGAGGGCGACAATGCCAAAAACTGAGGCTAAGGCTGATGTTCTCTGCGATTTTCATTAAAAGGCCAATATTAGCCACTGTATGTTCAATTGTAATAATCCTGCTTGGCCTCGTATCAATAATAACACTTCCTGTGGCACAGTTTCCTGAACTTGTGCCGCCACAGGTAACCGTCAACGCACAGTATCCCGGAGCTACTCCAGAGGTCATTGCACAGGTCGTAGCCTCCCCGCTTGAAAGCCAGATAAACGGCGTAGACAACATGATATATATGAACTCTGTAAGCAACGGCCAGGGCGGTATGACCCTTACGGTTACATTCGAACTCGGAACAGATCCGGACATGGCTACAATAAATGTCAACAATAGGGTCCAGATGGCATCACCTTCCATCCCTGAGGAGGTCAGAAAATACGGTATTGTTGTCAAAAAATCCTCTCCTAATCTCCTTTTGATCGCAACCCTGCTTTCTCCCGATGGACGCTATGACACCATATACATGAGCAACTATGCCCTTCTAAATGTTGTGGACGACCTGAAAAGGATCCCAGGTGTCAGCGATGCGCTGATCTACACGTCGCAGGATTACGCGATGAGGATATGGATCAAGCCTGACAAGCTTGCACAGCTTGGTATCACTCCTGCTGACATAGCGGCAGCGATCAGCGATCAGAACAGCCAATATGCACTTGGAAGGTTCGGTGATCAACCGACTGAAGCAGACTTAGAAAAAACATACATAATCACGACAAAAGGCCGCCTTACGACACCTGAGGAATTTGAACAGGTGATAATAAAGACAAACCCAGACGGCACGAGCATCTATTTAAAAGATGTCGCAAGGGTGGAGCTTGGTGCAAAGACATACAGCTTTATCGGAAAACAGGACGGCATACCTGCGGTCCCAATAGGCATAACGCTGGCTCCCGGAGCAAATGCGATCAAAGTCTGCGATCAGGTGAAGCAACAGTTTGAAGATGCAAGCAGGCATTTTCCGGACGGCATCAAATACGACATCCCTTATGACACAACGACCTTTGTCAGGGTGTCGATCGAAGAAGTCGTAAAAACTCTTTTTGAGGCGGTCCTTTTAGTTTTTCTCGTAGTCTTCCTGTTTCTTCAAAACTGGAGGGCGACGCTTATCCCATGCCTGGCCGTTCCTGTTTCGATAATTGGAACTTTCGCCGGACTTAAACTCTTTGGTTTTTCGATCAACACCCTTACTCTTTTCGGACTGGTGCTTGCAATAGGGATCGTTGTAGACGACGCGATCGTAGTACTTGAAAACGTCGACAGACACATGGAAGAAGGTCTGCCTCCCAAAGAAGCAGCCTTCAAGGCAATGGAAGAGGTCACCGGTCCTGTTGTTGCGATAGTATTGGTCCTTTCATCGGTTTTCATACCTATCGCTTTTCTGGGAGGGTTGACAGGAGAGCTTTACAAGCAGTTTGCAATAACCATAGCGACTTCAGTCGTTATTTCTGGATTTGTCGCGCTTACCCTTACACCTGCAATGTGTGCGCTGATACTAAAACCCAAGAAAAACAAGGAGAAAATCTTCATCTTCCGCTGGTTCAATTCATTTTTCGATTCAATGACTAATGCGTATTCCGCAGGAGTAAGGTTCTTCCTCAAGCGGACAATTATAGTGATCATCCTTTTCGCAATATTGATCGCGGCCACGGTCAGAATTGCATCTGTCGTACCGGCATCACTGGTACCTGATGAAGATCAGGGGATAATAATGTCAGCAATGTCTCTCCCAGACGGATCTTCACTCAATATGTCCGAAAAGCTGACCAATAAAGTAACAAAGATCACCCAGGGGATGGACCAGGTAAAAACAGCGCTTGTTTTCACAGGATATAACCTGCTGAACTCATCTAACCAGTCAAATTTCGGTGCAGCCTTCATCACATTAAAAGACTGGAAGGAAAGAGAGGTCCCGGGCAAAGATTCGTTCTCTACTGCCAGGGAACTTATGGGAAAGGCATGGACCATTCCAGAAGGACAGGTATTCGTATTCAATCCGCCGGCAATAATAGGAATGAGCACGACCGGTGGTATTGAGGCTTACATTCAGAACAGGGGTTCAGACACGCCGGAGCAGATGGAAAAGATCCTCACAGAATATATCGCAGCAACTGACGCTAAAAATGAAATATCAAGCGTAACTACGACCTTCTCAACAAAGGTCCCACAATACTATGCTAATCTGGACAGAAACCGAGCCAAAGCTCTCGGGGTAGACCTCAAAGACGTTTTCTCTACAATGGGGAGCATTTTCAGAAATTACTACGTAAACGATTTTGACAAGAGCGGACGCACCTTCCAGGTGCTTATCTCAGCTGAATCCAGCTACAGAAACCGACCTGAGGACCTTCGATATACTTATGTCCGTTCAAATACGGGAGATATGATCCCACTTCTCTCGCTGATAGACATACACCTGATAACAGGGCCTGAAACGATGGAGAGGTTCAATGTCTTTCCTGCTGCCAAAGTAACGGGAACACCCGCTTCAGGATTCACTTCGGGGCAGGCGATAAAGGCAATGGAGGATGCGGCACGCAATTCGCTTCCTGAAGGTTACACCCTCGCATGGACAGGCTCCGCGTATCAGGAAAAACAGACCGGAGCAGCGACTACGATCGCTTTTGCACTCGGTATAATTATGGTCTTCCTGATCCTTGCAGCCCAGTACGAAAGATGGAGCCTCCCATTTGCTGTCGTTCTGGCCGTTCCCTTCGCTCTTTTTGGCGCATTTCTGGCTGTTATGCTCAGGGGTCTTTCAAACGACCTTTACTTCCAGGTCGCGCTTGTCACACTTATTGGACTGGCTGCAAAAAATGCAATACTTATTGTCGAGTTTGCTGTTATGCAGCATGAAAACGGAATGAGCATAAGAGAGGCAGCAGCTACTGCAGCACATCTAAGGTTTCGCCCTATTGTTATGACTTCTCTCGCCTTCATACTTGGATGCCTGCCGCTGGCATTAAGCGTCGGAGCCGGTGCTGCCAGCCGACATTCAATTGGAACCGGCATAGTCGGAGGAATGCTTGCAGCAACAGGCATAGCGATCTTCTTTGTGCCCAGTTTCTTTTCAATAATAATGAGGCTTACTTCAAAAGAGGACAGCCCTCCTGAAAAAGACAAGAAGAGCTTGTCGGAAGAAGAAAAAACAGCTCTCGATCCGACCAGTGAAGGGGGAGTAAATTAAATGACTGCCAGCGCACTGTTAGCCGCTCTTTTTATAGGCTCTTTTTTTCATGTCAACCTTGGACCGGAAGTTAAGGCACCCGACCCTTATGATATTCCGGAAGCCTACGTGATCACACTTTCAGGTGACGTTAGAAATGAACAGGCGATCAATGGAGTAACGCCCGACTTCGCATGGTGGGCTTCCTTCAACGAACCCGTCCTTGAAAAATGCATAAGCGAAGCCTTTTCACAAAACAGGGACCTTGAATCCGCCCTGGGAAAAGTACAACAAGCAAGGGCAGTTTTCAAAGAGACCAGAGGAAACCAGAGGCCCAATCTCGGAGTGGAGATGGACACAACCAGAACCTATACAAAGGTAGGGACTACAGACACCCTGAATGAGCAGAACGTCCTTTATGGACTGGGCGCGGCAAATTATGAAGCGGACCTGTGGGGAAAACTCCAGAAGGCAACAAGGGCAGCAAAAGAGAGCATCCTTGCAACTGAAGCAGCAAAAAACAGCGTCAGGCTTGCGCTCGCATCTCAGGTCGCCAAGACTTATTTTTCTCTCAGAGCAGCCGACAAGCAGCTGCTCGTTGCAAGGGAGACGCTCGAGACCCAAAAAAAGACTGTCGCACTGAACAAGATACTTTATGACAACGGCAGGATAAGCGAGCTTGAACTGAGAAGGAGCGAATCCATTGCGGCATCTTCTGCAGTACAGGTAAATCAGCTTGAGATAGCACTTGGAAAATATGAAAACAGCCTGCTGGTACTTATGGGCAGGGAACCCAAAGAATTCATAAAGAGAGATATCCCACGAGGCCTGACTCTGGATGAACTACCGGCGCCTCCGGCTGTCCCTGTAGGAATACCGGCAGAGATGCTTCGATACAGGCCGGATGTAAAGACCGCTGAGCAGAATTACAGGACCGCGCTTGCAAACCTCGGCTCTGCTAGAGCGGGGCAGTACCCCACTCTCTCATTTGACGGGCTGATAGGCAATCCCGGACGGGCTGTAAGCGATCCTTCGGACCTTTTTACCGGTGCGACAGGCTGGTCTCTTGCAGCGCAGGTCTTTGTGCCTATATTCAACGCTGGAAAACTCTCCGCAAGGGCTGCTCAGGCTGAAGCGGCAGCACAACAGGCATGGTCAGCTTATTACAAAACAGTCCAGACGGCTTTTGAGGAGACTATGAACTCGATAAATACACAGGCTAAAACTGAGGAAATACTTCTTCTGCTTGAAATGCAGCAAAAAGTTCAGAAGAGGGCATATGAACTTGCAAATATTCGTTACACTGACGGCATAGCAAGCCAGATAGACCTGCTTGATGCAGAGAGGGAACTTTTATCCGTCCAGCTTCAGCTTGAAGGGACCAGAGCAGACAGACTCAACTCGATAGTTGATCTATATATTGCTCTCGGAAGCGGATGGGCCTGGAGAGCCGAGGATGACCTGGAAAAACATGAATTGCAAAAACCCTGGGTCAACAAGGAAAAATTTTCAGAGTAGCCTTTATCGGAACTTGGCATGTTGCCAAATAAAAATGTGACAGCTATAATAACCCTCGTTCACCAGACAATGCGGACATAGCTCAGTTGGTAGAGCATCAGCTTCCCAAGCTGAGGGTCGCGGGTCCGAATCCCGTTGTCCGCTCCAGATATTACGGATCTCCTGCTTTTGCCGGGGGATCCTTTTTTTGTGTCCATTATATTGAGAGCCTCAGCTTTGGAAGCTGAGGCTCTGCCCGTTTTTATAGTTCTCTGGCCAAAATGTTACGTTAACAAATTAATTTTTTTATAATTAGCAACTAACATATTTTTATAATAGGCAAATTTACAAGTGTTTTAATTTTTTAATAATGGTATATTTATAAGGTTAAATGTAAAGATGAGCGTCAGTTTCATACTGCAATTTCACATCACAGCAAAATTATCCGGGAGGGATAGGCGTGGAAAAAAAGTTTTTTGAAGCCGTAAAAACGAGAAGGACTCATTATGGACTTACTAAAGACAAGATCGTCAGCGAAGAAAAGATCCTTGAGATCGTCAGAGAGGCGGTCACACATACGCCTTCAGCTTTCAATTCACAGAGCGCGAGGGTCGTAGTTCTCTTTGACGGTCAAAGCGACAGGCTTTGGGAGATAGTCAAAGAAGAGCTTAAGAAAATTGTTCCCGAGGGAGCCTTCAAAAAGACAGAGGAAAAGGTTGACGGAGCGTTTAAAAGCGGTTACGGCACGATTCTTTTCTTCGAAGACATGAGGGTCGTTGAGGGGCTTCAGGAAAGCTTCCCCCTTTATAAGGACAATTTTCCGATCTGGTCCGATCACTCAGCCGGGATGCACCAGTTCGTAATATGGACAGCATTGTCCGCAGTGGGCCTTGGGGCATCGCTGCAGCATTACAATCCGGTGATCGACAGCGCAGTAAAAAAAGAATGGAACATCCCTGAAAAATGGAAACTGCTTGCACAGATGCCATTTGGCAAGCCGGTCGACGAACCGGGGGAAAAGGAAGTAATGCCTCTTGAAGAGAGGGTAAAAACATACAGATAAAATTTTTGATCAACGTTCAGGTAATTTATTTAACGCTCATAACACCTTCACTTAAACATGTGGAGGTGTTATGCTGTTAGAAAGCATGCCGAGCCTGATCCGGTTGTGCCATCTATGTCTCTGTGATAAAATATTACGGTTATTGTCAGCAAAAGGCAAACCGAAAGGGGAAGTATGAATTGAAGACCGAAGTAGTTTCACAGGAAAAAAATATTATCGTTGTAAAGGCCGAGTTTGATGCCGAACAGGTCAACAAGGCAATAGAAATGACGATAAAGGATCTCTCTAAGAAGACTAATATCAAAGGATTCCGTAAAGGGCACGTTCCCCGAAAAACGATAGAGCTCTATTTTGGCATGAAGGGTATTTGCATTGAAACACTTGAAAAGATGGTGCCCGAGGCCATAGATAAAATGATAGAAGAATATGAGCTCAGCCTGATAGCTGAACCTAAGCTCGAACCCGGTGATCTCAAAGAAGGCGAACCCTTCACCCTGCAGGTAACTTTTGAAGTCACACCGGAAGTTACCCTGCCTGAAATCGAGGCTATCGAAGCAGAGAAGACTGTATACACACCTACAGAAGAAATGAGAGACGAGAACATCACCCGTCTGCTCGAAGCTCACAGCGAGATCGTTCCTACCTACGAGGAAAGGGAGATCACGAAGGAAGATTTTGTATCAGTAAAATATACATCCTCTGTAGTTGACCAGGAAGGCAATGCCAGTCCCGTTGAAAGCGACCAGAAGACAGAGATAGGTCTCAGCCAGGAAAACATGAGACCTGAGGTCGTAGATTCAATCATGGGCAAAAAACCCGGCGATACAGCCACAGTGGAGTTCTCAGTTGAGGATGATCCCCAGAACAAGGAACTTGCCGGCAAAAAAATGCGTTACGAGATAGAGATACTTGGCATCATGAAAAAAGTTACCCCTGAACTTACTGACGAAACAGTCGTTGAAATTACAAAGTCGAAGCATAAGACGACCGATGAGTTCAAAGAAGAGGTAATGTCACAGCTTAAAGCAGCGGCCGAGCAGCACAGCCAGGACAGCCTCAAGGATTCTGCCGTGGAGAAGCTTTGCAACCTTTCAGAAGTAGAGCTTCCGGATACCCTTATCGAAAGACAGAAACAGGCAATGAGAGCAGACCAGGCGCAGAGGATCAAGAAGGACTCCGGCATGGAAATGGAAGAGTTCTTTGAAAAGAGCGGCATGGACAAAGAGGAATATGAAAAGGAACTTGACGAAGCTGCCAAGGTCGTCGTAAAGAGAGCCCTTGTTCTTGAGGCACTAGCAGACGCCAACGACATTCAGTGGACTCCTGAGGAACTGAACGCCGAAATTCACCGCATTGCGATCAGTTCACGCATAGATCCCAAAAAACTCCATGATTACATTTATGAGGACAGGGACAGGCTCTTTGAAATGGCTGAAAAGATCCGCAACCGTAAGACGGTGGACTTCCTGACAACAAAGGTAAAAGTCAAAGAAGCAGCAGAGAATAAGCCCGAAGCTAAAGAAGATACTGAGAATAAATAATTATTCCCAATCGAATAATATCAGAAAGGGAGCGAATAAATTGTCACAATTAATACCGATGGTTGTAGAACAGACCGGGAGAGGTGAGCGTTCTTACGACATCTACAGCAGGCTCTTGAAGGACAGGATTATTTTCCTGGGTTCCGAGATAAACGATGATGTAGCAAACCTTGTCGTAGCTCAGCTTTTATTCCTTGAGAGCGAAGACCCGGAGAAGGATGTTTTTATTTACATCAACAGTCCGGGAGGAGTGATCACCTCAGGTATGGCTATCTATGACACCATGCAGTATATCAAACCCCAGGTCTCCACTATATGTACAGGCTTGGCGGCAAGCATGGGGGCATTCCTACTTGCTGCAGGTGCAGAAGGAAAAAGGATCGCTCTCCCGAACGCGAGGATAATGATCCATCAGCCTTCCGGAGGAGCAAGGGGACAGGCTTCAGATGTCAAGATACATGCTGAAGAGATTTTGTTCACAAGAAAAAGCATGAACGATCTGCTTTCTAAGCATACAAAACAGCCCCTGGAAGTGATAGAGCGGGATACTGAAAGGGATTTCTTCATGTCGCCGGAAGAAGCACTGAAATACGGCATCGTCGACAAAATAATCGAAAAACGGTAACCAAATAAACAATTTTTAGGGGATTCCGTCAGGAGTCCCCTGATTCTAATCTACACAATTACTCTTTACCCGGAAGCTCAATTTGATCGAGGTGCATTCGCTTGTACGACAAAAGCCAAAACAAAGAAAACAATAACCGCAGAAAGCCCAGATGCTCATTCTGCGGCAAGAGTCAGGACGAGGTATCAAAGCTGATAGCCGGTCCTGCCAATACATTTATATGCTCAGACTGCATACAGCTCTGCAATGTCATACTGAGGGACGAAAAAGGTGCCCCCTCTTTCAAGGATAATGCGATAAGCAAAGCAAAGCCCGATTACACTTCAGTCCCTGTTTTGGAAAAACTGCCAAAACCAAAGGAGATCAAGGAGTTCCTCGACCAGTATGTGATCGGTCAGGATCACGCCAAGAAGGTACTGTCTGTGGCAGTTTATAACCATTATCAGCGGATAACCAATATCTGTACCGAGGATGACGACGTGGAATTGCCAAAGAGCAATGTTCTCCTTGTCGGTCCTACAGGCTGCGGGAAAACCCTTCTTGCCCAGACACTGGCCAGGATGCTGAATGTTCCCTTTGCAATGACTGATGCAACAACTCTTACCGAAGCCGGTTATGTAGGTGAGGACGTTGAAAACATTCTGTTAAGGCTTCTGCAGGCAGCTGATTTTGATATTACCGCTGCACAGCGGGGGATCATTTACATTGATGAAATAGACAAAATATCAAGAAAATCGGAATCAGTCTCCATTACACGCGATGTCTCCGGTGAGGGAGTTCAGCAGGCCCTGCTTAAGATAATCGAAGGCACGGTGGCCAACATCCCGCCCAAAGGCGGACGCAAACACCCAAGCCAGGAAATGATACCCATGGACACTAGCAATATTCTCTTCATATGCGGAGGCGCATTTGACGGACTTGAGAAGCTGATCGCAAAAAGAACAAGTGAAAAGTCTCTCGGCTTTGGCGGCGACCTTACCAAAAACCTAAATCAGAATTCTTCTTATGAACTGCTGAAGAAGCTCCAGCCGGACGACCTGCGCTCCTATGGGTTCATACCTGAGTTTATAGGAAGACTGCCTGTTCTCGTGGCCCTTGAAGCCCTTACTGAAGAAGCCCTGATAAGGATCCTGCTTGAACCCAAAAATGCGCCGCTGAAGCAGTATAAGAAGCTTTTCTCCCTTGAAGGGATTGATCTTGTCTTTACTGATGATGCTGTACATACAATAGCGGAAAAAGGGGCAAAACTGAATACAGGCGCAAGAGGACTGCGGACGATCCTCGAATCCCTTATGCTTGACATGCAGTATGAACTCCCTGACAAGTCATCAGGCATCAAAAGACTTACTGTGACAAAGGATGTAGTAAAAGGGCTGGAGAAGCCTGTTCAGTCTTCCAAAGACGAAAAAGAGGCTGTCTGATCCATGCATATACATCCCGTTGTTCCCGTAAGGGATATGGTAGTCTTTCCCGGAGTTATAGCACCTCTCTTCGTGGGGAGGCCGCGTTCTGTCCGTGCGCTTGAAGAGGCGAACGCAAGGGGACACCTTGTTTTCATCACCGCTCAGAAAAATTCCCTGACAGAAAACCCTGAACCGGATGAACTCAACTCAACAGGGACTCTCTGCAAAGTCCTCCAGACAGTGCGCATGCCTGACGGCACGATCAAGGCAGTCCTTGAAGGAGGATGGAGGTGCAGAGCTGTACACTTCATTTCCGGAGACAGCTTTCTTGAGGCAGAGCTTGAAAAGATACCATCGACAAACACAGCACACACAAATCAGGCAGAAGCCCTTCGACGCGCTGTGCTTTCTGAGTTTGAATCATATGTGAAACTAAACCTTAAACTGCCTGACGAAGTGTCTCATTCGGCAGAAAATATCGGTGATATTGACCTTTTTGCCGACATCGTCGCTTCTCACAGCCTTTTCAAGCATGAAGACAAACAAAGCCTACTGGAGATTTCTGACCTTATTGAGCGCTTACGCAAGCTGCTTGCTGTGCTTATGAGGGAAAACGAGTTCCTGAAAATGGAGCACGACATTCAGGAAAAGGTCAGGAACGAAATGGACAAGGGGCAGAAGCAGTACTACCTGAGAGAACAACTTAAGATCATCCAGCAGGAGCTGGGCGACGACAGCCCCCTTTCAGAAATAGAGGAGCTTCGTGCAAGGGCAGAGAAGACCGAAATGCCGGAAGAAGCCAGAGACAAAGTGATGCGTGAACTGGACAGGTATGCAAGAATGGCCCCGATTTCACCGGAAGCCACTGTCGCAAGGACATACATAGAATGGCTGCTGGACATTCCATGGAGCATATCGTCAGAAGATCACCTCAACCTCAAGGATGCCCGCAAAGTCCTTGAGGCTGATCACTACGGCCTCGAAGAGGTAAAGGAACGTATCCTCGAATTCCTTGCCGTAAGGAAGCTCGCAGCGGACAACATGAGGGCACAGGTGCTCTGTTTTGTTGGCCCTCCGGGAGTCGGAAAGACCTCTCTCGGAAGATCGATAGCAAAGACGATGGGAAGAAAATTTGTAAACATGTCACTCGGAGGGATGCGCGACGAAGCTGAGATACGCGGACACAGAAGGACGTATGTCGGAGCTCTTCCCGGAAGGATAATACAGAAGATAAAAGCGGCAGGGACCAATAATCCGGTCCTGCTCATGGACGAGATAGACAAGATCGGAAATGACTTCAGGGGCGATCCCGCAGCTGCCCTGCTTGAGGTCCTCGATCCTGAACAGAACTGCAGTTTTACCGATAACTTCCTTGAGATCTCATTTGACCTGAGCAAGGTCATGTTCATAACAACAGCAAACAGCACAGGGACGATTCCCAAGCCTCTGCTCGACAGGATGGAGATCATCCCGCTGCCCGGCTATGTTGCGGAAGAGAAGGTCAAGATAGCAAAAAAACACCTTCTGCCAAGGATATTGAAGGAACACGGACTTACAAAAAGAAATCTTACCATCCCGGATACAACTGTCAGGAACATCATAACTGCTTACACTATGGAAGCAGGAGTAAGAAACCTTGACAGACAGCTGTCAAAGATCGCAAGAAAAGTGGCAGCGGAAATGGCAAATTCTTCATCCGCTGAAGGAAACGAAAAGCCAATAAGCGTTACAAAGGACCTAATGAAGAAAATGCTCGGAGCACCTAAGCTGCATACCACGAAAATACCAAACGAAGATCCCCTTGGAACTGCTCTTGGCCTTGCATGGACTGAGTCAGGCGGATCTGTGATCTTAATAGAATCAGCTGTTATGGAAGGCAACGGCAACGTATCCTACACAGGAAACCTTGGAGATATAATGCAGGAATCCGCACAGACAGCCCTTGCTTACCTGAGATCCAACGCATCGGCTTTTGGACTTGAAAGCTTTGACTGGAAAAAAAAGGACATCCATATACATGTCCCTGAGGGGGCAGTACCAAAGGACGGACCTTCCGCCGGGATAACACTTGCACTTTCACTCTGTTCAGCGCTTACCGGAAGAAGAGTTGACGTATCCTATGCCATGACAGGGGAGATGACTCTTCACGGGGACATTCTGCCTATAGGCGGAGTCAGGGAGAAGATGCTTGCAGCAAAGAGGCTTGGCATTAAAAAATTAATACTGCCCGAAGACAATAAATCCGATGTTGAAGAACTTGGCGACTGGATCAAAACAGGCATGAAGATTCATTACGTATCAAAGATGACCGGCGTTTTCCAACTGGCGCTGAAGTAAGGGGGAAAACGAAATGACAGCCTGGAGATCAGAACTTTACTGTACTGCGTTTACCAAGGATCAGATACCTGCGCCCCAGAACAATGAGATCGTTTTTGTCGGCCGTTCGAACGTAGGCAAATCGACACTAATAAATTCACTTCTTGAAAGAAAGATCGCCAAAGTAAGCTCAAAACCCGGAAAGACCAGAAGCATTAATTTTTACAATGTCTCAACAGGGGAAGACGACTTCACATTGGTCGACATCCCCGGCTACGGCTATGCAGCCAGGGGGCTTGATGAACGCAGGACATGGTGGAGGCTTATAGAGGACTATTTCAATTCAGAAAGACCAATAAGCTTCGTCATACATCTTATGGATTTCAGGCACGGCCCGCTTGCGAATGACAATGAACTTACAGGATGGCTAAACGAGATGGACATGCCAAGGCTTGTAGTTTTCACAAAAGGAGATAAAATATCTCCCGGTAAGAGAAAGGGCCTTTACCAGCAATACATGAGAGCCGGTCTAGATTCGATACTCCCTCCCTTTATAACTTCGGGAACAAATGACAAAGAAATGCATGCCCTGAGGGAAGGTATTAAAAATATCATTAAAGAAATTGCCAAAATGGACCTTGCGGCAGCAAAAAAACAAAAAAAGTGACCTGTATACCCGAGGAACCGGAACGGCCGGGCCGTCGGGATGGGCAAATAGATACGGATACAGCCACCAGGCGTATCCAACGAGGAGGAAAAACCGGATGGATTCCGAGAAAACCGTGTTAGGCAAGGGTTATGAACCAGCACCGATCGAAGACAAATGGTACATGAAATGGGTAGAAGAGGGGCTCTTCAAAGCTGACCCGTCTTCTTCAAAACCGCATTACTCAATAGTTATCCCTCCTCCTAACGTAACAGGATCCCTGCATGTAGGGCATGCACTGGACAACACTCTTCAGGACATACTCTGCAGGACCAAGCGTATGCAGGGCTATGAGGTGCTGTGGCTCCCCGGAACAGACCACGCCGGTATTGCTACTCAGAACGTAGTTGAACGCTCTCTCGCAGCGAAAGGCATTTCACGCCACGACCTGGGGCGCGAGGAATTCGTGTCAAGAGTCTGGGAATGGAAAGAGGAATACGGCAGCACGATAATCAACCAGCTTAAAAAGCTTGGAGCATCATGCGACTGGGACAGGGAACGCTTCACCATGGACGAAGGGCTTTCTGTAGCTGTCCGCAAGATTTTTGTTGACCTCTATAAGAAGGATCTCATCTACAGAGGAAAATATCTTATCAACTGGTGCCCAAGATGCCACACGGCCCTTTCAGACCTAGAAGTCGAGCATGAGGACAAGGACGGCAAGTTCTACGAAGTAGCATACAAATTTGCAGACGGAGACGGATCCCTCAATGTAATGACGACCCGCCCCGAGACTATCCTCGGAGATACTGCAATAGCCATACATCCAAGGGATGAGAAGAACCGCCATCTTGTAGGGAAAAATGTGGTCGTTCCGATAGCCGGCAGAGTGATCCCCGTGATCGAGGACAACATGGTCGATCCTGAGTTTGGGTCAGGCTGCGTCAAGATAACACCGGCCCATGACCCCAACGACTTCCTTGTGGGACAGAGGCACGGGCTTGAGCAGATACAGGTCATCGATGACAACGGCATTATGTGTGGTGAAGAATCCGGCAGATACGCAGACATGGACCGATTTGAAGCAAGAAAGGCTATTGTTGAGGACCTAAGGAACGAGGGTTCCCTTATCGGCATAGAAGACATAAAGCATTCTGTAGGAGAATGCTACCGCTGCCACACAGTTATCGAGCCATATCTTTCTGAACAGTGGTTCGTAAGGGCCAAACCCCTTGCAGACGCAGGAGTGGCTTCGGTCAAAGCAGGAAATATCCGTTTTGTGCCGGATCAGTGGACGAATGTATATTACCAGTGGATGGAAAACATAAGGGACTGGTGCATTTCAAGGCAGCTCTGGTGGGGACACAGGATCCCTGCCTGGTACTGCGACAAGTGCGGCGAGATCATTGTGGAAACAGAAGAGCCAAAAGCATGCCCGAAGTGTGGCAATACCGAACTCAGGCAGGATGAGGACGTCCTTGATACATGGTTCTCCAGTGCTCTTTGGCCCTTCTCAACAATGGGATGGCCGGAAGAGACCGAGCTGCTGAAGAAGTTCTATCCTACATCAGTCCTGGTAACAGGATTTGACATAATCTTCTTCTGGGTAGCCAGGATGATAATGTTCGGACTTGAGGGAATGAAGGGAGAAGTTCCCTTCCACGACGTATATATCCACGCCCTCGTCAGGGATGAAAAAGGACAGAAGATGAGCAAATCCAAGGGTAATGTTATCGACCCTCTGACGATAGTAAGTGAGTACGGTGCAGATGCACTGAGGTTTACTATTGCGGCACTTACTGTACAGGGCCGTGACATATTCCTGTCTACAGAAAGGATCGCTACCTACAGGCTCTTCATGAACAAGCTATGGAATGCGAGCCGCTTCGCCCTCATGAACCTTGAGGATGCCGAAGCCGGAATGAAATGGGACGAGAATGAACTCCGACTGCACGACAAATGGATCCTTAACAGGATGTCACAGGTCTCGACTGAGATGACCCGGCTCATTGACGGTTATTTCTTCGGAGAATCAGCCAGGCTCATGTATGATTTTGTCTGGGGCGAACTCTGCGACTGGTATCTGGAACTTTCCAAGCCTGCGCTCAGAGGGGAAGAGGGCGAGGCCAGGAGAAAGACGACCCAGGCTGTCCTGCTTGCTGTATTCGAAGATGTTCTGAAGCTTCTGCATCCTTACATTCCATTTGTCACAGAAGAACTGTGGCAGGCTTTCCCGTTCGGCAACGGGATAATCGAGCGCACGGAATGGCCCGGCCCAAGGATCGAAAATATTGAAGAGGATGTCATTAATGAGATGGATCTTGTACGCGAGGTCATCAGGTCTGTAAGGAATCTCAGGGCGGAAGCTCACATAGCTCCTCAGCAGATGATCCCCAGAGCTGTACTCTCTGTTCACAACGACGAAAAGCTTGCACTGATAAGGTCGTCCGAATCTCAGATAACACTCCTCACAAAGGTGGAGAGGATAGAGATCATAGACAGGAAGGCTCTAAAGCCGCAGAAGAGCCTTGCCTCCGTCCTTGACGACGTACAGGTATATCTCCCCGTAGGTGACCTTCTTGACGTGGAAAAAGAGATCCAGCGACTTAAAAACGACCTTTCGAAGATCGAAAAAGACATTGAAAAGGGCTTGGCGAAACTTGCAAACCCGCAGTTCGTAGAGAGAGCGCCTGAAGAAGTTATATTGAAGGAAAAGGCCTCCCTTTCTGACAACGAGGCAAAGAGGGACAGGATCAGAGAAAACCTTTCAAGCCTTAACGACTGATAATGCATGACATTAAGAAATTCCATGAAATAGAAAAAAGGTTTCAGCATCTGGCAAGTCCGGGAATAAGACCCGGCCTTGCCAGACTTTCACATCTTCTGCTTCTTCTGGGAAACCCGGAAAGAAAGTTCAAAGCTGTCCATGTGGTAGGCACAAACGGCAAGGGCTCAACAGCTTCCACACTCACTTCAATACTGAAAGAATCAGGATATAAAACTGCCCTCTATACAAGCCCCCATCTAATCTCTTTCGGAGAGAGACTTACTTTTGACGGGGCAGAGGCTCTCCCCGAAATGTGGGAAAAAACACTTAAGATAATTGAAAACGAGCTAGCTTCATCTGATCGCCTGAGATCTGATCCGCCTACATATTTTGAGCTGATAACGGCAGCTGCCTTCGTGATAATTGCAGAAGAAGATGTCGACATAGCGGTAGTAGAGGCAGGGCTCGGCGGAAGGCTCGATGCTACAAATATACTCTCAAATGTCCTACTAACCCTTATAACGCCTATCGGCATAGACCATTCTGAATATCTTGGCAATTCACTTGTCTCTGTTGCGAAAGAGAAATTCGCAGTGATGAGACCGGGGATACCTGCAATATTTTCGGGCGGGGAAGAAGATATTGAAAGTGTTTTTTTTGATACTGCATTTAAAAAGGGGACACCTGCACAGGTCCTACGAAGGCTTTGCAGCTACGGGACCTTACAGGTCTCTTTCAAAGGCACGGATTTTTATGTTGAATCAGAGTGCATGTGCGCCGATTATCACACCCCCCTGATAGGGACCCATCAGACAGAAAATGCCGCTCTCGCCCTTGCGGGCGCGTGTGCGCTGAAGTCCTCTGTTCAGACGAGATTTGAAAATATCACCTTTCCTGCCCTATATAACGGAGTCATTTCCGTAAAATGGCCGGGAAGATTTGAAATATTAAAAAAGAAGAGCCCGCTTCTGATAGTTGACGGTGCTCATAATCCGCACGCACTGAAAAGGCTGGCAGAAAATACCTGTATTATTTACGGCAGTAATGCCTTCAACCTGGTGGTCGCCATAATGAAAGACAAGGACATCTCAGAAAGCCTTGATATAATCAAAAAAATGGGGACGACGCTTTACTGCACACAGGTGCCCGGAATGGACCGAAGCCTCTCTGCTGCAGATCTCCTGACGATGGCTGAGGAAAAGGGCATCACTTGTGCAGGTAAATGGGAAGACCCAATATTGGCAGTTGAAAAGAGCCTCTATACGGGAAAAGACACTATATGCTGCGGCAGTCTCTTTCTGAGCGGCTTCATTAAGGAGCATTTCAATGGATAACAGAGGATTTGAATGGACAAAAGAAAAGCGTCAAAGGAAACTCAGGCTGATAATGCCTGAGGAATTAAAAAACGTTTTTTTTGCTTCTGTTTACTGCAGGGGAGAACTAATGGACAGCACTGAGGGAGATCCTGAAAAGATATGGGAGATTTTGTCTTCTAATTTTAATAACACTGGGTTAGTTGCACCTTACCAGGTACACGGGACTCAGGTAATTACTTCTTCTTCATCTTTTGCTCTGCCTTTAAGGCCGGAAGCTGACGGCGTACTTATAGAAGCTTCTTCAGATTCAATGGCAAGCCTAAGGTTTGCTGACTGCTGTCCTGTGGTCATTGCTTCCGATTCACCGGCACCCTGGATGCTGCTTCTTCATTCCGGATTTGTAGGTACAGTCAAGAATATAGTCGGCAGATCACTTGCCGGGCTTTACGAAAACAGGCCGGGATCGAAGAGTGAAAGGATCACCGCATGGATAGGACCATGCATATGCAGGGACTGTTACTCAAGAAAAATGGAAGATCCTTCAACACAAAATGCTTTGACAGTCTTTTCTCCCGATAATTACCTTAAAAAAAACGGAATGACCTATTTTGACATCAGAGGAGAAATAAAAAGACAATTGATGCAATGCAGCGTGCCTTATGATAATATCTATGAGGTCGAAGGCTGTACATACTGTAACAACGACTTTTATTATTCCTATCGTGCCGGTGATGAAAAAGCAAGAATATTCCTTCTTGGCGGAAATACCACAAAAGAGGCGTAATAGGTGAGAATTATTAAAGTTACCGGAAACGATTACTCTCCACGTGAGGTGAACTTATAATGGACAACATAAAAGTCGGAGTCATCGGCGTTGGACATTTGGGCATGCATCATGCCAGAGTATACACAGAAATTCTTGGGGCCCAGCTAGTCGGGGTAGTTGATGTAAACGAAGAAAGGGCCCATTCAGTTGCAGATCCGCTTGGAGTTATTCCTTACAGCGGCATAGAAACATTTATCAAACAGACCCGTCCGGACGCCCTCAGCATAGTTGTTCCTACCAGCCAGCATTTCGAAATAGCAAAGATAGCAATGGAAAATGGCATTCATGTCCTCATTGAAAAGCCGGTAACATCAAGCGTAGATGAGGCAGAAAAGCTGCTTAACCTGGCCGTAAAAAAAGATCTTATCCTTCAGGTTGGGCACATCGAAAGATTCAACAGTGCTGTGCAGCATGTCAGGGAATTTATCAACGAACCCTATTTCATCCAGACACACAGGATGGGACCCTTCTCACCAAGGATCAGCGATGTCGGGGTAGTGCTCGACCTGATGATACACGACGTCGATATCATTCTCTCTCTGATCAATTCTGAGCTTGTTTCCATATCAGCGATAGGAAGATGCATCAGGACTGATCACGAGGACATGGCATCTGCACAGCTGACTTTTGCCAACGGAGCAATGGCTCATATTCTTGTCAGCCGAGTATCGGAGAAGAGGATACGCCAGATGGAAATAACAGAGGCAGAGAGATACATCACTGTCAATTATGAATCACAGGATATTTCTGTACAGCGCTGTGTAAGGCAAAGCGGCGGAAACCTTGTTGAGGTCATGGAACACCCCGTCTTCCCGAAGACCGAACCCCTCAAGATGGAACTGCAGCACTTTGTATCTTGTGTCAGGGAAGGACGCCAGCCAATGGTCGGCATCAAAGACGGCAAAAGGGCCCTTGAAGTTTGCGTTGCAGTCCTCAGACAGATACACGAAGAAAAACCTGAAGCCGGCTCGCTGCTTTCTGCAATATAGTCAAATAACAAATGACATTCCGGCCGATAAGAGTTATTATCTAGAGAGGAGATAATCCTCTCTTTTTTTTGTGGGATTATACCTGATCGAAAGGATGTATCTGATTTGATGGATTTTATCAAAAATATTCCACCTGTAAACCTCCAGGCACTGGTGGCGCTTGTTCTTTTTGGGGCATCCCTCCTAGTTGCCCGAATGGTCGTAAATATCCAGTCGGGGAAGTGGCCGGGAGGCCCGATGTTTGTATTGTACCTGAGGGTACTTCTTGGATTCCTTTTTGCAGGATCTATCGGCCTTGGCTTTTACTGTTTTGCAGGAATAAATATCCTTTTTAAATAAGCTCTGTCAAATATTAGTTCAGTTTTTAACTCAACTTTCCCACCGTCTTTCCCGCATGCTTCTGAGCGGGAATCCAGGGACTTCAGTATTTTAGAGCAACTGAGGCTTCGCTGAAAAACATGCGGACAAGGCGAAAGAATGGGTTTGGATCTACTTACCGTAACAGGTGGGAAAGTTCAGTTTTTAATAAACAGTTAGGAGAGTTGATTTATGGAAAAGCTTCTGAATAACGCGTTCAAGGGTGACCCCAGATCCATTGGCCGCCTCATAAGTCTTGTTGAGGCTGATACCCCTTCCGCAAAGGAAATAATGAAACAGATATATCCCAGGACAGGCAAAGCCAAAGTAATTGGCATAACAGGAAGCCCCGGGGCAGGCAAGAGCACCTTCGTCGACAGGCTGATAGAACAGTTCAAGACCGATAATATGAAAGTAGGAGTAATTGCAATAGATCCCTCAAGCCCCTTTACAGGAGGGGCGATACTTGGAGACAGACTTCGCATGCAGAGCCACGCGCTTGACGAGGGAGTATTTATAAGAAGCATGGGATCCAGGGGACACCTTGGCGGAGTCAGCAGGGCAACTCATGAGGCTGCCCTAATACTTGATGCATGCGGCTTTGACGTCGTCCTCATAGAAACTGTCGGAGTGGGACAGTCTGAGGTCGACATAATAAAAATAGCTGACACTGTAGTTCTTGTCCTTGTCCCCGGGATGGGTGACGATGTTCAGATTATGAAGGCCGGGATCATGGAGATTGCAGATACATTCGTCGTTAACAAAGCGGATAAGGAAGGTGCAGACAAGGTCGCAGCAGACGTTCAGGTAATGCTCAAGATGTTGAAGGAAAAAGAATGGGTGCCACCTGTAACACTCGTGTCATCTCAGAACAATACCGGAATCGAAGAAGTAAAAAATAACCTCAATGAACACTGGAACTTTCTCCACACTTCCACCGAAGGCAAAAAAAGACGCTTTATCCAGCTTGAGATGGAAGTCGAGGCGATATTGAGGGGAGAAATATCCATTCTCACTGAGAAAATATGGAAGAAGCGCAAAGACACCGGGATATTGGAGGATCTGGCTTCCAGAAAGGCTGATCCATACACTCTCGCAGCTGAACTTATTTCACAGATCGTCAAATGATCGATCGCAGCAAAGCAATATAATATCTATCACACCTTATTCTCGGGAGGATCATACATGAAAATTGCACTGGGAGCTGACCATGCAGGATACGGACTTAAGGAAGAGATCAAGGAACACCTTGCATCAGCAGGACACGATATTATTGACTGCGGAACCTCTTCGGGAGACCTAAGCGTCGATTATCCCGACTGCGGATTCAGGGCTGCCGAAACGGTAGCCAGTCACAAGGCAGATCTCGGGATCCTTTTCTGCGGAACAGGGATCGGAATGAGCATAACAGCAAACAAGGTCGCAGGGATCAGAGCGGCTCTTTGCCATGATCATTTCACAGCAGCGATGAGCCGCAGGCACAACAATGCTAACGTCCTGGCCATTGGAAGCAGAGTGACCGGTTCAGGCCTGGCAAAAGAGATCGTCGACACGTGGCTCAACGAAGAGTTTGAGGGCGGACGGCACGCTTTCCGAGTGGACAAGATAACTGCATTCGAGAAAGACCATGCCTCTGATGCAGCTTCAGCAACATGTTCATCAAATTCTGCAGGCGGGAGGACAGTTGTCGTAGAACATCCTCTTGTTAGGCACAAACTTGGACTCATGAGGGACAAAAACACTTCATCAAAGGATTTCAGGGATCTTGTCCAGGAAGTCGCAGGCTTGATGGTATATGAGATAACACGGCACCTCTCCCTTGAAGAGATCGAAATTGAAACTCCTGTCGCAAAGACAAGAGTATTCACACTTTCAGGCAAGAAACTGGCAATCGTGCCTGTATTGAGAGCCGGGCTCGGAATGGTAGAAGGCATCCTTAAACTGATACCGAATGCCAAGGTGGGCCATATAGGGCTTTACAGGGATCCCGAAACACTATTGCCTGTTGATTACTATTGTAAACTGCCCAAAGATATTTCTGAAAGAGACATTTTTGTCGTGGACCCTATGCTTGCAACGGGAGGTTCTGCCGCTGCAGCAGTAGCGCACATAAAGGGTTACGGGGGCAAAAGGATCGCACTGGTTTCATTGCTGTCTGCTCCTGAAGGTATCGCGAGATTCCACGAAGAGCACCCTGATGTAGATATTTATACTGCAGCAGTCGACAGTCACCTGAACGATCACGGTTATATCGTCCCAGGACTTGGGGATGCGGGAGACAGACTTTTCGGTACAAAATAGATGAAGAGAGATTAGGACGGGTCCCGTGTTTTCAATATACCTCTTCACCCTGGTAACTTTTTTGTGGGGACTTATTGCCACACCGGTCTCTATTGGCCTCGCGCAAAAATTCAGGCTCCTGGACATTCCCGGAGGCAGAAAAAAGCACCACAGCATCATGCCTCGCGGTGCGGGAATCGTGCTGTGGAGCGGTTATCTGCTCTGGGCTCTTTTCGTAGGCAACCCGGGAGTTGAGGTGCCATATATTGCTACAGGCGCAACAATAGTATTCATAGTGGGCTACATGGATGACATGCACCCTCTGCCGCCGGTAATGAGGCTCTTCTTTCATTTGGCTGCTGCTGCGTGGGTCTCTTATGCCCTTCCCATCCCGCTTTGGCAGAGGATGTTGATTATCTTCTGGATAACAGGTACCACCAACGCCTACAACCTTATAGACGGTATGGATGGCTTGTGTCTTACAATGACTCTGATCACAGCCCTGGTTGCGATATTTGCAGGAAACCCCGCGGTATGGATGCCGGTGGCAGGACTGGTGTTTGGAGTGCTCTTATGGAATTTTCCACAGCCGAGGACTTTCCTGGGTGACGGAGGAAGCACACTGCTGGGATATATATGTGCTTCGCACCTTGCATGGAGCATTTTTCCTGACCTCTTTGGAAAAGGATTTTTCAGCCTTGCTGCTGTACTCTTCTTTATCGGAGGAATACCTGTAATAGACACTCTGGCGGCAATGACAAGGCGTCTTTTGACAAAAAAATCCCCTTTTTCACCTGACAGGGGGCATGCACATCATCGCCTTCTTGACAGCGGTTTTTCTAAACAGCAGACGCTGGCGATAATGGGGATCGCACATATGGCACTGGTGCTTATAGGGCTGCGCCTGCTCGGGACTAAATTATTATAGTTCGGCGCACATCTGTTAATATTGTAAACTTAACATAGGCAAAGCAAGAACTGATTTTGGGAGGATGTTTAAATGAGCCGAAAAACTGTGGTTTGTGTAGTTGGGACCCGACCCGAGGCTATTAAAATGGCCCCTGTAGTGTTGGCCCTGCGCAGCCAGGGTTATTTTGACGTAAAGATACTGGCTACGGGACAGCATTCTACTATGC
>Ga0265293_10003608_pt1 | contig 28526 bp, 27 predicted proteins | sample Munlanlewell138R_FD_192505 | JGI IMG/M metagenome (GOLD analysis project Ga0265293, IMG submission 192505) | Leachate microbial communities from a municipal landfill in Southern Ontario, Canada - Leachate well 138R | ecosystem: Engineered > Solid waste > Landfill > Unclassified | place: Canada... | reverse complement strand
CGCGGCAAACCCAAAAATTTCCTTTCATTTTTTTGTGCGGCTCCCCCCAGACCCCCCGCCGCAAGGCGAAAAGGAAAGGAAGGAAATTTTTGGTTTGCTCCGCCGCTTCACCATTAATATAATAACCTGCTTTGGGTTATCCCGCAATAGGTTATATGCTAAAAGTGTTGATATGAGTAAATCTATCCATTCAAATAAATATAAAAAGGTTATAGAGCAGCTGAAAGCTGCTCGTCTTGAGGTTGGTTTGACACAGGTTGATGTTGCAAAGAAGCTCAAGCGTCCGCAATCCTATATCTCGAAAATAGAGCGCGGCGAGCGTCGCGTTGATGTTACCGAATTGGCGGAGATAGCCGAGATTTATAGAAAGCCAATAGATTACTTCCTGAAATAATATGACGTTAAACCAACTCAAAAAGAAACTGAAAGAAATAAAATCGCTTGGTTTTGTTAAGACTCACCGCACTGGCGACACAGGCATAGGCAAGACCCTTGAGGATCTGCTCGGAATTAAGGAGAACAACATTCCACTTCCCGATATTGGCGAGATTGCTGAACTTAAGGCATACCGAAAAAGTGCGCTTTCAATGCTCACGCTTTTTACTCTTGAACCGCGACCCAAAGGCGGCGATCGGGATAGAGTGTTGCTCGACAATTTCGGATATTCAAAACGCGAGAACGGTCGCTCAAAAGAACTGCACAGTACCTTGTCTTGCAAGCGTTACAACAACCAAGGATTAAAGCTCAAAGTGGAGAAAGACAAGGTGCGCGTTGTTGGTAGAGGAAGGCGTTTGAATATCTATTGGGACATGGAAGATTTGGAGAAAAAGTTTGAAGCGAAGCTCCCCGCGCTTGTTTATGCGTTAGCAGACTCAAAAGAGATTAAGGGCGCTGAGCATTTTCATTTCAATGAAGCGTACTTTTTGGAAGGATTTGATTTTGAGCATTTCAAAAGCATGGTGAAAAAAGATGCAATTGTGGTTGATTTTAGGATGTACTACCGCCCAAACGGATCGGTGCGCAACCACGGCACAGGTTTTAGGGTAAAAATTAAACAGCTCTACAATTGCTTTGAGGAAAAAGTAAAACTCATTTAGTTTTTCTCAAAACAACGATGCTCTCTTTGTGCATGGTTTCTTCCAGCGCACCGATAATATTTGTAGGCGAATTTTTGAGCGGCATTCTTTTACCAGGAATGTTCCTCACAAAAATATCGTCGCAAGAAAAGCCAATATTTTCTCCAAGCTCTGCCATAATGTAGTCAGTCGGTATGCGAACCTGTTTTACGAGACGATTACCAATAACAATGGCAAAATACTTATTCTTTTTTAACATTCGATGTGCTTGCTCCATGCACTGATTTAGCCCAATGTAAAAACTCAAAACATCTCGTGCTCTTTTTTCATCTTTTTTCTCAATTTTTTCAATTGCCTCTTTGAGATATTGAGAGCCAAGCGAATGAATAAGGTCTTTGGTTGGTTTGCCGCCCAGAAGCGTATTATCTACTCCCGAGGCTTCGTCGGGATTTTCAAAAATATCAATCCACTGTGCGGACAAGCGAGAGAATTGACCATACGCAACGGTTGTCCGACTATCGCCATACGGTGGAGATGTGAGAATAAAGTCAATTGAATTAGCTTTTATGCCGTTATCCTGCGACGAATCTCCCATTATAATCTTTGTCCACACTTTCTTATCCACGTCTTTATAAAAATCTGTCATTCCAGCGATGTTTATTTCAACTTTCTTTTTGAAAATCCCAACAACATCAGGGTTAAATTCATCTAGCTTTTCTTTTTTCATTCGTACGAGCTTGAACTCGCCATTTTTAGTATTCGAAGCAAGGCGGACAGTTTCGCTGAAAGCGACCATGAAAAAATCTTGAACATCTTTATCTTTGATTTTCTTAATCTCCGACTTTATCTTTGCAAGTTTTTCAATAACCGGTTTCTTAAACCAAAATTCAAGATTTTTGAATGACGGAAGCTCAACATTTTTGTCTATTTTGCCCTCAATTGTTTTCAATAACTCAAAATATGTTTTTGTGAGTTTTGAAGGATTTATAGGGGTGGTTTTTACTTTCGCGAGAAAAATTGCGAGTGGGTTTAGATCAATTCCGTATGCATTTCTCCCCGTTGCCTTGCTTTCCACAAGTGCGGTTCCCGAACCGCAAAAAATGTCGCAAACGACATCACCCTTTTTGCTATGCGTTTCCAGTAGACGACGCGCCACTTGGGGAATAAACATCGCGGGATAGGTATGTAGTCCATGCGTGTAAGATTTTGTACGCTCGCCTCGATAATCCCAAGACGGATCAATACGACGAGTATATTTATCACCGCTCGCTTTTTCTTTTTCAACTTGCGAATCGAAACTTCGTATAATCTTTACGACAACACCGCGAACCTCTACTTCATCTCGATAAATTGGGAAAAGTGTTGGGTTCGCAGGTTGCAATCGTATGCGGTTAGCTTCTCGATAGAGTTTTTTGAGTGTTGCCTCGTTATCGTCAATAACCGCAACGACGGTCTGTCCGTTATCTGCTACTTCTTGCTTACGAATAACAACAACATCTCCGTCATAAATTCCTTCGTCAATCATACTGTTTCCGCGCACGCGGAGCGCATAGTGATTGTCTGATTTACTCACCTCGTTTTTCGTTACGGTAATCGTATCGTCGGACACTTCAATTGCTTCTATCGGCTCACCGGCGGCGATTGTGCCAACAATCGGAATTTCGATTGTCTGTTTCGCGTGCGCGGTCGCAATTGCACGTGGTTGATTGTATTCTTTCTGCAAATACCCTGCATTCCTTAGTTTTTTTACATGATAATGCGCCGCAGAGGGAGTAGAGAGACCTTGCGCCTCTCTTATTTCATCGAGAGAGGGGGCATACTTATGCTTGCGCATAAATTTTTCTATGAATGTGAGGACCTCCTGCTGTTTTTTGGTAATCATATTGTTGACATTCAAATTTGTTTCAAATATACTTTCAGTATAGTAAATAATTTGAAAGTACACAAATACTAGTTATCCCCAACTTTCACCTCTATGTCTAATCCGAAAAATCAACACATAATTCCGCAATGTTACCTTAAGCAGTTCGTTGACCCGAATACGCCGGCTGGTTATGAGCCGTACGTCTGGATCTTCGAACGGAATAGCAAAATCGGAAAAAAGAAAGCACCTAAAAATATCCTTGCCGAGACGGATTTTTACACGCTTGAGGGTGGCGATTACTCAATCGAGAAATCACTCGCACAGATTGAAAGTGAATACTCGGCTATTTTCGAGAAGAAGATCAAGAATAAGCTCCCGCTTACGCCTTATGAACACGCGATCTTCTGTGCGTTTGTTGCCGCGATGCTTCAACGAACCGTCAGGCAAAAAGAAAACATAGAGGGCTTTGTCGGCCAACTTGTCGATTGGGCGAAACAACTCGAAATAGTGCACGGCGCAGAACCAAAAAGCTCTGTCGCTTGGGAGGCAACAAAAAAGGATGCTCATAAAATAAGTGTCATCGAAATGGTACCGGAGATCGCCAAGATTCTTACCAAGATGAATGTCGCATTCCTATGCACGAAAAACAAGCGGGTTGCGTACATCACATCCGATTCTCCAGCGCACTTATTCAATAGTAAACTGCAGTTCCAACGTTGGTTTTCTCCCGCTTTCGGGCAGAGGCATGTTGAAGTGCGCATGCCCCTATCTCCGGAAATATCCGTTTGTTTTAGTTGGGTCAATAATGTTCGCGGTTACTTAGCTGCGACCGAGGATATGGTACACAACGACAACCGAATGACATATGGATATTCACATCAGTATTTCATTGCAAACTCGCCGAAAGTGAAATGGCGCTGGTTCCAACGCTTGCCGCTCGATCCAGTATTTTTAACGCGCTTCTTGAAACATAAGATATCGGAATGGATTGCGCGGTACAGTAAACGCAAATACCATGTCAGACCAAAAAAAGTTAAATAAAGGCCGGCGACTTTTTGAGCAAGGCAAATACGCCGAGGCGAGGAAAGTATTCGAGTCTATTACAAGCAAAGATTCATCCATTCGCCTGAACGTGCTTTTAGCGATGCTCGGCGTTCTCGATCATGTTTCTGAAAACGCTAAACTCCTTGCTGTTGTGAATGAAGGTATAGAACTCACGACGAAAACCGGCAACGAGTCTGTTCGGGCTTTCCTACTTGGGAAGAAATGCCTTTTCCTTATGTCAGAACTTTCCTCGGTGATTTACCGGCAAACGAACCTCATGCTTTCTTCGAGAGTTTTCGGGTGGATAGAGTTTTCGTTGGAGCGCGACAAACAAGAATATGAAGCGCTTGAACAGCAACGCAAAAAACTTGAGCGAGAAATTGAAGCGACACTTTCGGCTGTCATTGAGAGCGCTGAGCGCGGAAATAATCACGAGTTTCGCGGCCACCAGTTTTCGTCAATTGGAGACGTGTACAGCTCAAAATTCTTAGCCGACAAGCTAGCTTTTCAAGAAGGTGGAAAATTTAAAAGTAAAATCGCAAATCTTAACTTTGTGAGGCGGTGGAACCTTGATCGTTATCTCTACGACCGAGCTGCGCGTCGCAAAATCGACGAGTCGCGCGACAAATGCATCCGGTACTTTGAACGGTCAATCAAGGAATTTGAACTCGCAGGTAAAAAATCCGAACAAGCTCATACAATTTATAATCTCGCCGCAAAAACACTCTTGTTCAACAATTTCCGTCGAACGAAGCAGTTCCTTTCCGAAGCGAGAGCAATGGCGGAGTCGATTAGTGAGAAGCGTTTGCTCGAAAAAATCGAGTATCTTGAAAAGCGCGTCGTCGGTGAAAACGAAATGCGCGATTATGTCAATGAAATGGGTTTAGATATGCCAGAGGGACATCACCCCTCGCTCTAACAACGGGAGTCTACACCTACCTTTCGCCGAAGCCACAGAGCGAACACGAAGCAACACCGAGCAGGCATCGTGAGCGAAGCGAACGGCCAGTGCGAGGTGATTGCGAAGTGTGAGCGGACGCTCAAACTACCACAGAACGCGGAGAGGAAGCGCCTCGGGCCGACGCGAACGACGGAAAAAGGGCGACACCACGCCACCAGCCATGCTATATTTTACTTACTAGCCCTTTTGGAGGAGTGAAGCGGCGGCAAAACCAAAAATTTCCTTCCTTTCCTTTTCGCCTTGCGGCGGGGGGTCTGGGGGGAGCCGCACAAAAAAATGAAAGGAAATTTTTGGGTTTGCCGCGCGCGATCCGCCAGCTGGCGGAGAGCGCGTCCGAGGCACGCAGAGAGCGTCACTACGCGCTCCGCGCGTACGATTCGGTTCAGAGCCACCACGCACGCGGAGCGTGCGCCTGTCCGCCTCTGGCGGAAGATCAATCGCTTCGCGATTGGAAAAAGGTTCGCGCAAAGGTTAGTATTTCACCACCAAACAAAACTTCTCGCGCTGAAAGCGCAGAGTGGCCGCGCGCCGCAGGCGCGCGGGAGGCAAGATTAGCCCGTCGCTTCGCGACGAATTGCGAGGGCGGCGGCACGGAAAAGTGCGCGGTTTTGTCCTTGTTTCGTATCCACATAATTTTTTCAAAATTATGACCAAACCAAAATATTTTCTTTACGCTCGCAAGAGCACCGAAGACGACGACCATCAGATAATGTCTATTGAGGCGCAGTTGTTTGAATTACGAGAATTTGCGCGTAAAGAAAATCTTGAAATCCTTGAGGAATTTCAAGAGTCGAAAAGCGCAAAGACACCGGGGCGCGAGAAGTTTACGGAAATGATTTTGAAAATTGAGGAATTGGGCGGTGTCGGTATTCTAGCGTGGCATCCCGACAGGTTAGCGAGAAATAGCGTTGATGGCGGCAAAATCATTCACTTGGTAGATCAAAAGAAAATCACGTCTTTGCGCTTTCCGACATTTTGGTTTGAACCCACCCCGCAAGGGCTCTTTATGTTGCAAGTGGCGTTCGGACAATCCAAGTATTATTCAGACAATTTGATTCAGAATATCAATCGGGGCATCCGCCAAAAAGTGCGCCGGGGTGAGTGGCTCACAAAAGCGCCATTTGGCTATGTGAATAATCCGCGTACGCGGAACATTGAACCCCATCCGGTGAATGCGCGGATTGTGAAGCGCGCTTTTGAGGAGTATGCGAAAGGAACGCATACCTATAAATCCCTCTCGCACTTTATGGCGGATTTGAGCAAGACCAAGTCCGACGGAACGCCACTTGCCAAAGCTTCCATCAAAAACTTCTTATCTAACCGAGCGTATATTGGCATGACGCACCACAAGGGCGAATGGTTTGATGGAAGCTTTGAGCCAATTGTTTCTCCGCAATTGTTTGAAGCCGTCCAGAAAGAGCTTCTGAAAAAATCACGTTCGCAGAACCGCAGAGCGAAGCATGATTTTCCGCTCACCAATCTTTTTCGCTGTGGGGAATGTGCGAGCATGTTTACCGCGCAATTTGCAAACGGAAATGGTGGATTATATCGCTACTATCGCTGTACCAAGAAGCGCGGCACATGCTCGCAAAGCTATGTACAGGAAAAAGATTTGGTGAGCCAGATACAGACGCGACTTCAAACAATTTCACTTTGCGATGCATACACTGATTGGATGCTTGCGGAAATAGACAAATGGGAGCGCGAGGAAACCCGTTGCTCGCAAAGTGATGTTCAAAATCTTGCTAACGAAATCAAAGCGAGCGAGGCGCGCTTGGAAAAACTCGTCTCGGCGTATTTGGATGGCGATGTGCCAAAAGAAATTTATTTGAAAAAGAAAGACGAAGCTATGCGCGCCATCATCGCTTTGAAAGCCAAAATGAAAGATTTTGAACGCGGAGGAAACAATTGGGTCGAACCCTTGCGGGAGTGGGTTTTGGATACGAAACAAGCCGCTTTTTTGTCCTCATCCGCGGATTTGAAAGAAATCCGCTCCTTCGTCCAAAAAATCGGAACGAACCATACGGTTCGTGACAAAACCGCGCACTTTTCCGTGCCGCCGCCCTCGCAATTCGTCGCGAAGGTGAGGAAAGCTGGGAGCTTTCCGAACGGCTTTCCTTCCCGCGCGCCTGCGGCGCGCGGCCACTCTGCGCTTTCAGCGCGAGAAGTTTTGTTTGGTGGACCCGGCCGGATTCGAACCGGCGATCTCCGCAATGCGAATGCGGCGCTCTACCAGCTAAGCTACGGGCCCAGGATTTTCTTTATTCTCTCAGCCTCCCTTTCTACTATTTCTCCGTCATATTCTCCGCTGTGGGCGACAGCGCCTTTGTAAATCGGTTTCTTTTGGTCTAAATGCAAATTAAGCGATGTTTCCCGTGAAACATCTTGCTTTAAATAAATGTGAAAACGGGGATAGCCGGATGCAGAAGCTCCTTCTACTGACCTAGAAAAAGCCATCTCTCCGGTTCTCTCGTCCATTCTTTCAAATCGGTATCCGCATTTTCTCATTAAGTTTTGAATGTTTCCCTCAAGGGAAAGCCTAATCTTCATTTAATTATTCGTTCCGGCTTATCTTATTAAAAATCTCCCTTCTGGTCAATATTATCCTGAGGAGCTTCAATGCCCTTGTAACGATGAACACGGCCAATACCTGCACCGTTAAAAGAGACGTTTCTCTTAATATAGTCAGCGGCCTTCCCGCTTCGGAAAAACCGAAATGGTTATTGCTAAGGAAATTAACTACGTAAAGAAGGGTAGTCAGCCCGACCCAGACGTAAACAAAATATTCGCCTTGCCTCTCAACTTTCCTTTCTCCCAGCCACCTGACTATTTCTTTGTGCAGGGAATATATCACCAGCACTCCCAGATAAAACAGCTCTATGCGAGTGGGAGCGAAGGCGCCCCTGGTAAAAAATTCCGCCAGCTTCATTGCCATAACTACGCCTGTTACAGCAGCGCAAATAAAGAAAAGGTTCTTGTTTATCCTGGTTTCAACGGATCTTAGTTTTTTTAATTGGCTGTTTCCTTTCATAATTATTGGGAAACGCTGAAGTGAATCATAACGTCTCCGTCGTTTTCATTATCGTTTTCGTCGCTGCAGCGTACAAAGAAGCTGTAATATTCCCCGTCCTCCAATCCGCTTACGGTTGCAGTATGGTATATCTCAGCTTCATCCCGACTAAAACGGCCGCTCATTGAGCTGTAATCTGTTCCCTGCTCATCATCATAGCGGCAGTGGGCAGGTTCGTCAGTAGCTACGCTGATAAGAGCGCTTGTGGTTCCTGCCGGGAAAACGTCGCCCGTAGGATAGGGATTAATCCTTTTCGGAGGAGTTTCGTCTTTAGGCAAGCTAACCTCAAAGGATATTATAAAATCCTCCTGATTTTTATTCTCCTTTAAATCCTGGCATCTCACGTAATAAGTGTATTCCTGTCCCTCGCTAAGTCCCGTAACCTCGGTAGAGTGGTGCGTGGCTCCGGTATTGGAAAAGAGGCGCATTTTGTCGTAGCTCGTCCCTTTTATGCTGCCATAGCGGCAGACAGCCACTTTATCAGTATCCAAGCTAATGTCGGTTTTCTTTGTGTAATAGGGAATTTCTCCCGTGGGGGAGGCGTTAAAGCGCTTTGGGGGAGCCAGCTCAGGAGATTCGGCCTCTTCGGTATCAACTCCTACTTGTTCCTCATTAGTGGAGCCGCCTCCGAATAATCTTTGAAAAAAACTGTCTCCGCCGGTAGTACTTTCACTACTGCCGCCGCCTCCTCCGAACAACTTATCCCAAATACTTTCTTTTTCTTCGCTTGGGCTTTCTTGGCTGCTTTCCCCAAAAAGCCTGTCAAAAAAGCTAACCTCCTCGCTTTCAGGCTGAGAATTATCGCTTCCCAGAAGCCTGTCCCAGAAACTCCCTCCTTGAGAAGACTCTTCCTGCTGAGAGGGAGATTCTTCCTGGGGCTCTTCAGCAGCAGGCTCGCCGCCGAAAAACTGGAAGTAAACCACTCCTCCCACGATAGCTAAAAATATGATTATTCCTATTATTGCTTTCATAGTCGGGGCACCCAGATTCGAACTGGGACTAAATCCTCCCGAAGGACTCGTGCTGCCGTTACACTATGCCCCGATGTTCCACGTGAAACTTTTAACTTACCCAGTACTTCTTTTTGGTCATTTCATCTCTTTTCATTTCCAGCTTCTCTCTTTCTTCGCGGGCCTTTTCTGCTAATTCCTTTATTTCTTTTTCGCTCATTTTTCCTAATCTTTCAACCTCTTTCTTAAGAATATCCTTTTTATTCCTATCGGGGTCGTTAAGAACTATCCCCAAAAGAACATCTAATACCTGCCCTATCCTCGGCCCGGGGGATATATCCAATACCTTCATCACCTCGTTTCCGGATAGCTTCAGCTTTTTAACAGAAATAGGGTCCTGGGAAACTTTGTCTATTATATACTTTAAGTGGCGGAGCTTGTAAGGTTCTGCCTTGGGAACTCCGGAACCTATCCTGTCTGCCATCCTTACCTGTAAAAGCTCTTCCATATTCTCTGGTCCAACCTGCCTGACTAGCCTTCTTACGGAAGATTCGGTAACCTCGTCTACATTGTAGTAGAATAGATGGTATCTTACCAATTTGGCAATCTTTTCAATGTCTTTTTTCGGGAATTTAAGGCGGCTGAGAATGCGAACAGTCGTCTTAGCCCCTACTATTTCATGATTATAGAAGGTGGAATCTTCGCCCTCTCCCTGCTTAACTATCGGTTTTGCTATATCATGCAAAAGAGCCGCCATTCTGACATGCATGTTAAATCCCTGCTTGGCCGCGTAGTCCAAAGACTTGAGAGAATGCTCGTAACAGTCATAAATGTGGTGCTTGTTCTGTCCGACGCCGTATCCTGCCAGCAATTCCGGCATAACGTATTCCAGAAGGCCCAGCCTTCTCAAAATCTCAATACCTTCGGCAGCTCTTTGAGACATTATAATCTTAAGCAGCTCATCCCTTATCCTTTCCTTGGAAATGGCTTGCAGCCATGGAGCGTTCTTTTCAACGGCTCTGGCGGTTTCAGGCTCAATCTGCCAATCTTTTCCCAGGGTAGCGGCAAATCTTACAGCCCTCATCATTCTTAGAGCGTCTTCCCCGAATCTCTTTTCGGGATCGCCAACCGTTTTAATAATCTTGTTTCCCAGGTCTTTTTGGCCGGAAAACGGGTCTATTATTTCTCCATTAGCAGAAACAGCCATAGCATTAACCGTAAAATCCCTCCTGGAAAGATCCTCCTTCAGGGTTTTGGCGAATCTAACTTCGTCAGGATGCCTTTTGTCGGAGTACTTGGCTTCGGACCTGTAAGTTGTCACCTCTATTTCCTTTAGGCTGGGAATTTTGCTGTCAGTTTGAACGGTAACCGTCAGAAACTTGTTTTCATAAAAGCTCTTTTTAAAAAGCTTCTCTATTTCTTCGGGCTTGGCGCTTGTGGTCACGTCCCAGTCTTTAGGCTCAATTCCCCTTAAAAGGTCCCTTACGCAGCCGCCGACGATATAGGCCTCATAGCCTTTTTCAGCCAATTTTTTCAGAACGGATTTTACTTCTTTGGGTATTACCATCAATTGGAAGTATACATTAAAAGTTGATTTTTTTCAATTTTTTAGTATAATTTAAGCATACGCCCCCGTAGCTTAATGGATAAAGCGCTAGTCTTCGGAACTAGTAATCTGGGTTCGAGTCCTAGCGGGGGCACCATCAGGGTTTCACGTGAAACAAATTCCGGCCCGTCGCCTTGACGGGCCTTTATTTTAAAGGTATAATTTAACATTGCTCATTAAAATATTGGGAGGATATTAAAATGGTTAAAAGCTTATTGCCGAAACCGGTTGCAAGCGTTAAATACATTAATTTCGGAACAGTGGCAGTCGGCTCTAAACAGTCAGCCGTTATCGTGGTTAAAAACTGCGGGGGAGACTACCGGAATCTCAAGGTAAAGCCCGAACCCTGGTTTATTATAACCGAGGTCAGGCATCTCTCCTCAAAAAACGAGCTGACCTTAAAAATGGAAACCAATTGCCAGGAAGACGGATTCATTTACAACGGCTTTCTGATAATTTCCATGGACAAGAAGGAAGCCAAGGTAAGAGTGAGGGTGAGGACCAAGAAAAAGAGGAAACCCAAGCCTCCTCAACCGGCCCCACAGCCGGAACCGGTTAAAAAGGAAAATCCCCTAAAGCCGGTGAAATCAGCTGTCATATCGTGCCTTTATGCCATAGCCTCGGTCCTTTCCAAAGCCTTTTCAGCATTAAAAAGAATCAAATGGAAAAAGGCAGGGAAATGGTTCGGGGGGACAGCGGCGGCCGGGCTCCTTACAGCTGCCGTCTTCCTTATCGCTTTGTCTATACCTCCGGGAGCTGAAAAACCGATACAGGACGAGGAGACAATTAAGCCTCTCCTGGGGAATCTGGACGCCTGGATAGAAGCAGTGATTGTACCGAGCATGACCGAAGCTCCCGATGAGTGGCACGAACATTGGTACAACGACTACGCTTTAGACGGGAACGTCCTCTGGGTTATCGGAGGAGTCACCGTCACCCAGAAAAGCAATTCTTTCAAGTCAGTGAACTTCGTTTTCTATAGTCCGAATAAAGGCGAGACCTGGGAAGCTAAATGGAACACTGAAAGAGTTGAGGCCGTGCGGTTTTTCGGAACTAAGCGCCTGGAATTCGGAAAAGACAAAGAAGTGTTCGTCTTGCTGGAAGGCGCATTCGCCTCCCGCTGGATGCTCTTCACCTCAGACGAGGGAAAAACCTGGCAAATTCGGTCCCAATGGGAACCGGGTAAAGCTTAAAAAGGGCAGAAAACCACTCTGCCCTTTTCTTTTTTCTTTTTTATGCGATAATGGAATTGTAACCAGCTAAAAAATATTATGAAAAAAAGCCTAATTTTCATTCTTCCATTTTTATTACTAAGCTTCGGTACAGTTCAGGCGGCCGGACTGGTTCCCTGCGGGGGATACGGAGAGCCCTCCTGCACCTTCTGCCACTTTTTCGAATTGATAAACAACATGGTCAGATTTGTAATGTTTAATCTGGTGCCGGTGATCGCCGTACTGATGCTAGTTTTTGGAGGGGTAATGTTCCTTTTTGCGGGAGCTAAGCCGGAAATGCTGATAAAAGCCAAGGGGGCGATAACCTCCACGGTTGTGGGGCTGGTAATAGTATTCGGGGCCTGGGTGATAGTCAATACGATATTGACAAGAAGCGGAATTATTGATACACCCTCTATATTGGAATGGTACAATATAGACTGCCCGACGCGGTAATTCGCGCCCTCATAGCTTAAAAGAAATGGATAAATTAGAATATCCAAAATTAAAACTAAGGGCGATAAAACTGCGGAAAAAAGGCTTAAGTTATGGCGAGATAAAAAAACATATCCCAGTTTCGAAAAGCACATTGAGTTTATGGTTAAAAAGTGTTCCCCTAACGGATGGGCAAAAGAATCGTCTCTATACTAAGAATATTCTGTTTTTAGCACGCGGGCCTCAAAGCCAAAGAGAAAGACGAGCAAGGGAGATCATGGGGATACTTAACGGCGCAAAAAGAGAAATTCACATACCTCTTTCTCTTGAAACATACAAGCTCCTTGGAGCTTTTTTATATTGGGCGGAGGGAGACAAAACGGTTGGCTTTAAAATCACGAACTCGGATCCGTCTTTAATCTTATTCATGGTTAGATGGCTAAAAAAAATATTTGAAATCCCTCCCTCCGAACTAAAAGCTTGGCTCAATATTTATACTCAACAGAATGAAGAAGAAATAAAGGGATTCTGGAGTCAGCTGACCGGCATCCCCATAGATAACTTCGGTAAAAGTTTCGTGAAACCTAATAGTAAAAATTACAAGAAAAACAATCTTTACTACGGGACAATCAGTGTTAGAGCGCCGAAAGGAACAAATATGCGCCACAAGATTTTTGGATGGGTTCAAGCAAGCTTGAAAAATATTGACGATGATGTTATATTAACCCAGAAAGAGTGGAAATCGTTAAAGGAAACAGCGCGACCTGCGAATATTCCATAAAAATAAGCCTCGCTAGCTCAATTGGCAGAGCAGGGCGCTCTTAACGCCAAGGTTGCAGGTTCGACTCCTGCGCGAGGCACAAGGAGGGGAAAAGCCGGATTTGCCTCTTTTCCTTGTTTCTGTAAAATGAATATATATGCTACCTAAAGTTCAGACTCCCGTTAAAAAAATCGAGGACTATAGAGAATATATAAGTCGAAAACAATACGAGGAGATAAAGAAGAAAGCAGAACGCCTAAAAGGGCTAAAGGTTAACATGGTTAACTCCACGCCTCGAGGCGGGGGAGTGGCGGAAATTCTAAAAAGCCTTGTCCCGCTGATGAAGGGAATAGGATTGAAGGCGAACTGGTACACGATTCCAGCCAGAGAGGACTTCTTTAAAATAACGAAAGAGATGCACAACGCCCTGCAGGGAAAAATGTACGACTTCCCCTTCAGCGCCAGGAAAAGGTACATCCAGCACATGGCCAGAACGGCAACAATGATGAAGGATATGGAAGCAGACGTCTGGGTGGTCCACGATCCCCAGCCCGCCGGAGTCATCCAATACCTGCCCCACTTCCATCCGTCAGTCTGCAGGCTGCATATCGATTTAAGCTCGCCGAATCAAGACGTCTGGGAATTCGTAGCGGGATTTTTGGAGATGTATGACCGGGTAGTAGTCAGCTCAAAGGAATTTGTCAGGCCGGAAGTAGAAAAGGAAGCCGTGGTATTTCCTCCGGCAATTGATCCTTTAATGTCGAAAAACCAGCCCATGGATGAAAAATACTGCCTGGAGGTGGCAAAAAGCCTTGGGATAGATATAAAGAAACCCCTGGTTACCCAGGTTTCAAGATTCGATCCCTGGAAGGATCCTTTGGGAGTTGTTAAAGCATATAAACTGGCCAAAAAAGAAATTCCCAATCTCCAGCTGGCCATGGCCGGACTGTTTTTAGCCCAGGACGACCCGGAGGGATTGAAGGTTTACAAGAAGGTTAAAGCCGAAGTAGGCAACGATCCCGACGCTTTCCTGTTCTCCGACCCCAACGTTCTCGGAGGGCTGAAGGTAGATACCTTTGTTAACGCCCTGCAAGTGGCCTCGGACGTAGTTCTTCAGAAATCAGTAAAAGAAGGCTTCGGACTGACGGTAACAGAAGCAATGTGGAAGGGAAAAGCGGTAATAGGAGGAAAAGCCGGGGGGATAAAAATGCAGATAAAAGACGGGGAAAACGGATTTGTCGCCGCCACCCCGGAAGAAACCGCTCAAAAGATAGTCAAGCTTATTCGCAATCCCGATATGGCCAGAAGGATAGGGAGAAGAGCCAAGGAATCGGTAAAGAAAAACTTTCTGATGCCCAGGCTCCTCAACGACTATCTGGATTTATTCGAATATTTGACAGCGCACCACGCTAACAATAAAAGGTCCAACGGTTCGCAAGAAGTAATGGAAATGTTTTCACCATATAAAAAATAAAAATATGTTAACAGTAGAAGAAAAAGCCAAAATAATAGAAAAATACAAGCTTCACGGAGCCGACACCGGCTCTCCCGAAGTGCAGATTGCCCTTTTGACGGAAGAGATAGAAAGGCTGCTTTCCCATTTAAAAAAACACCAAAAGGACGTCCACTCCAAAAGGGGACTTTTAAAAATGGTGTCCAAGAGGAAAAAGCTTCTCAATTATCTTAAGGAGGAAGACACCAGAAGGTACAACAGCACCATCAAAAAAATCGGCCTTAAAAAATAGGCCCTGCTTTGGTTCTCCAAGGCATAATTTAAAAACATTATGTTAGCTAAACATAAAGATCAAAGAATCGCCGCCTTTATAGACGTGCAGAATATGTACCATTCTGCAAAGAATCTCTACGGAGCCAAAACCAACTTCGGAGAAATAATGAAGACTGCGGTCAGCGGCCGGAAGCTCGTTAGAGCCTTCGGATACGTGGTTAAAACTAAAACCGGAGAAGAAAAGCCGTTTTTCGAGGCGCTCACCAAGCTGGGCATTGAAACCAGGGTAAGGGAACTGCAGGAATTCTACGGCGGCATGAAAAAAGCCGACTGGGACGTGGGTATCAGCGTTGACGCGATAAAAACGGCAAACAGCGTAGACGTCATCGTTCTGGTTTCCGGAGACGGAGATTTCATCCAGCTGGTTGAATATCTTAAAAACCAAGGAAAAAGAGTGGAGGTTATGGCTTTCGGCAAATCAACTTCCTCTAAACTGAAGGAGGTAGCCGATGAGTTCGTAGATATGGGCGCTACTCCTCAGAAATATTTATTGAAAAAGTAATCTTAAAATATAATGGATAAATTCAAAAAGAAAATCGGAGACAAAGAATTAACCGTTGAAATAAGGGACCTGGCCCAAAGAGCCAACGGCAGCTGCATGGTCAGATACGGCGACACCGTGGTTTTGGCCACTGCCGTAATGTCCGACTACGAAAGAGAGGGGATAGACTTCTTTCCTTTGACCGTCGAATACGAAGAGAAATTCTATGCAGCCGGGAAAATTCTCGGCTCCAGGTTTATAAGAAGGGAAACGAAGCCCTCCGATGAAGCTATTTTAACCGCCAGATCCATAGACAGAGCTATACGCCCGAGATTCCCAAAGCACCTCCGCAGGGAAATTCAGGTGGTGGTAACCTGCCTTTCCTGGGACGGGGAAAACGACCCCGACACCATCGGGCTGTTGGCGGCCTCCATCGCCCTTTCAATTTCCGACATTCCCTGGATGGGCCCGATTTCAACCGTCAGGGTAGGCAGGACAGACGACGAATTTATCCTCAATCCGACCTACGAACAGAGGGGCAAGGCTAATCTGGAATTTTTAATTGCCGGAATGGAGGGAGAAAAAGATTTCCTGATAAACATGATTGAATTTGAAGGAGAGGAAGCCAAAGAAGATTCCATTCTTGCAGCTTACCAGTTCGCCAAGCCCCAGTTAAAAGAGCTCGTAGAACTGCAAAAAGAAATCGTCAAAAAGCTCGGCAAAGAAAAAGCCGAAATCCCCGCCCCTCCAAAAGACGAGGCGCTGGAAAATGACATCAACGAATATTTAGGCAACAAAATAGAAGAAATTCTTTACAAAGAGAAGGGCAATCAGGGAATGGAGAATATCAACGGCCTGAAAAAAGAGCTCATCTACTATATTGAAGGAAAGTACCCTTCAATGGGCAAGGAAAAATACGTTAATTCGTATTTTGAGGAAAAGCTTAACGAAACCATCCACGAAAATATCATAAAGAAAGACCGGAGGCCGGACGGCAGAAAGCTGGATGAGATAAGAACATTGGGAACGGAAGTCGGCCTTCTGCCCAGGACCCACGGAACCGGCCTTTTTATGAGGGGGGAAACCAAGGCCCTTTCCATCCTCACTCTCGGCTCTCCGGGAGACGTCAGGCTGCTTGAAGGAATGGAAATAAGAGGGAAGAAAAGATTCATGCACCATTACAACTTCCCGCCCTACAGTTCGGGCGAAGTAAAGCCGATGAGAGGGCCGGGAAGAAGGGAAATCGGGCACGGAATGCTGGCCGAAAAAGCCCTTTTCCCGCTCGTTCCCGATATCGAAAAGTTCCCTTACACCATAAGAGCGGTAACGGAAATCCTCTGCTCCAACGGCTCCAGCTCAATGGCTTCCGTTTCGGCAGCCTGTTTGGCTATGATGGATGCGGGAGTACCCGTTAAATCTACTGCCGCCGGAATAGCAGTAGGACTGATGAGCGACTCCTCGGGCAATTACAAGCTGGTTGCCGACATCCAGGGACCCGAAGACCACCACGGAGACATGGACTTTAAGGTGGCCGGAACCAAAGAAGGCGTAACAGCAATTCAAATGGACGTGAAAGTTGAAGGAATTAGCGAAAAAATAATGGAAGAGGCCTTGGAGCTGGCTAAAAAATCCAGAGAGCACATCATTAAGGAAATGGAAAAAACCCTGCCTGAACCCCGCAAAGAAATGTCTCCCTGGGCTCCGAGAATCTACACCTTTAGCATTAAACCTGATAAGATAAGAGAAGTAATCGGTCCGGGAGGAAAAATTATCAATGAAATCATCGACAAGTGCGAAGTATCGATAGATATTGAAGACGACGGCAAAGTATTCGTCACCGGAGAAAAAGACGAAGCCGCCAAAAAAGCCGTTGAATGGATAAAGAACATAGTGAGAGAAGTGGAAGTAGGGGAGGTATTCCAGGGAAAGGTAAAAAGAATCATGAATTTCGGAGCTTTCGTAGAAATTCTGCCGGGGCAGGAAGGACTGGTTCATATTTCCCAGCTGGCCGACAGAAGGGTTGAAAAAGTAGAAGACGTGGTAAACGTTGGAGACATTGTTCCCGTAAAAGTAATTTCAATAGACGAACAGGGCAGGATAAACCTGTCCCGCAAGGAGGCTCTTCATTAAAACGAAGAGAAACTAAAACATGCCCGAAGAAAAAAGCCCTAAACCAAAAGAGGAAAAGCTTCAATACCTCAAAAGGGGAGAAATCCGGACCATGAATAAAGACGTGGCCGCTTTAAGGGAAGAAGAGGCCCGGGAAGAAAGGCAAAGGATTGCCAGGGTTAGGGCCCAAAAAGAAGCTGAAAAAGAAACCGAGGAGAAAGACGTTGCCGTCGAAGAATCCCAAAAAAGGATTGAAGCTGAAGAGGAAGCGAGAAAGAAAGAAGAGGAATTGGCTGCGGCAAAAGAGGAGCTGGAAGAGAGAGAAAAAGAAGAAGCTTCGGGAAAAAAGCAAACCGCCGAAGAAAGAAAAGAGGCTTTCAAAAAAAGCCTGGGACGGGTTTACAATAAAGAGGAGGAGGAAAGAAAAAAGTTCCTGGAAAGAGTAGAATCTAAGGCGGGGGAAGAAGAGCCCTCTATCCCGGCGCAAAAACCGGCGCCTGCTCCCAAACCCGAACCGCCTAAGCCCGAACCTCCAAAACCAGAGACAAGGCCCGAGTTTCCCAAGCCTCCGGAGCCTCCAAAACCTCCCAAGCCTCCTTCTATTAAACCGAAAGAAGTAAAACCTGAACCGCCAAAAACCCTCGAAACCGAGCTCAAAAGACCGGAGCCGCCTAAACCCCCGGAACCCGAAATAAAGCCTGAATTTCCCACGCCCCCTGAACCGCCTAAGCCCCCGATAATTACTCCAAAGCCGGAGATAAAGCCGGAGCCCAAGAGAGAGCCGCCGCCTCCTCCGCCTAAGCCGGAAATTCCCAAACCGGAAAGATTTATAAAAGAGGAACCCAAGAAGCCCGAACCTCCTGCGCCGCAAAAACCAGCGGCCAAGAAACCCGAACCTCCCAGGAAAGAACCTCCGGTTTTACATAAAACTCCTAAAGAAAAGCCTTCCGCTGAAAAAATATGGATAAGAGTAGTTCTGTCTATTCTTGTTTTGGCTCTGCTTGGAGCTGTTGCAACCTTCTGGTATTGGTATTTTGTGGTAAGAGAAAGAACTCTTGAAGAAACCTCTTTGCCGCAACAGCAAGAAGAAACTGCATCAGAACTTCAGGAGTCCGAGAATACAGAAGAGCCGGTAGGGGAATCAGGAGAACAGCTTGAAGAAGAAAACTCCGAAGAAGAAAGCCTGCCGCAGGAAGAAGAAAATAACCCCGAAATCAACCAAATGATGCTGGATTTCGGCTACTCAATCCCCGATACGCCCAGAACAATAGACACTATTATCGTTCACAGCATATATAATGCTTTAGGGGGAGATATCTACAGCCTGAACGGAGTTTTGGAGGAATATGAAATGTACCAAGTAGCTGCTCATTATTTAATCAACAGGGACGGAACCATTTACCAAACCGCGCCAGAGGAAGCTGTTGCCTATCACGCAGGCCAGAGCCAAATGCCCGACGGCCGGATCGGCGTCAATAATTTTTCCATAGGAATCGAGCTTATTAACTCCGAAGAAGACAACCCTACGGAATTCCAGTATCAATCCCTGGCTTCTCTGGTAAATTACCTGAGAAAAAGCTATCTTGTCCCCGATGAAAACATTTTAGGCCATAACGACATCGCTCCGGAAAGAAAAACCGACCCTTGGAATTTTGACTGGGAGTACTTTAAATCAATACTGGAATAGGCCGAACTGGGGAAAAGATGTGGAAAAACAGACAGTAAAACTTATTTTTGTTCGTAAAACACGTTTTGGGCCCGGACTTGACCGGGCCTTTTGATTGTGAGATAATGTAATCAGCACCTTTCAGCTGACACCTTAGCAGTAAAGCTGGGTTTCGGCTCACACATAAAGAGGCAGTTGCCTCTCAAAAGGGACTAAGCTCCATTTTTTACAACATCGCGGGCTTGCTAGTCCCTTTTTGTTTTTGTTTTTTTCTGGTATTATTTAATTACAGTTAAATATATGGATAAAAAACTAATTGAAGAGCTAAAAGAACGCCTGGAAAAAGAAAGGGAAATAGTCAAAGGCGAACTGCAGGCTATCGCCAAGAAAGACCCTAACCTGAAAGACGACTGGGACAGCAAGTTTCCCAAGCTGAATGGAGAATTCGGCGGAGCGGCCCTGGAAACTGGCGCTGACGAGGTTGAAGCTTACGGAAACCGCCTGCCTGTGGAATATGCCCTGGAAATAAAGCTAAGGGACATAAACATAGCCCTGGATAAGATAGCAAAAGGGGAGTATGGCAAATGCGAAAACTGCAGGAAGGAGATAGACGAAAAAAGGCTGAGAATATATCCCGAAGCCAGGCTGTGTATGGACTGCCAAGAGAAATAATCCAATCGGATAAAAACAAAAAACCGCTCGACTTACAGCGGTTTTTGTTTGTCTGGGAATTAGGAAACGAATCTTTCCACTATCCCAACTAAAAAATAGGCTACTGTGCCCACTAATAAAAACCAAAGAAGGGAAAATTCCGACATTTTAGTATATATATCCTTTAATTATAGGATCGCCAACCGTAATCCACCTGTAATTCATTTCTCCCCAGCCGATATAGTTCATTTCGGATATCTTTATTTTATCCCCCTGAACCTGTTCAACGTAGCCGACGTGCCCGAATATCCTGTGGCCCTCTAAAGATATTACAGCTCCCGTTTGGGGTATGCAGTACCTACCCGAGCAGGTGGAATATCCGGCAGCAGCCGCATTTGGCAGCCAGTCTACGGCATTACCCCAGGAAGGAATGGCCCTCTGCTGGGCAACCCACCAAGTACACTGTCCGTAAGGAAAAGCATGGGACTTGCCGTAAAAATTATTGGTGCTCAAATTGGCAACGCTCGAGCTGGGAAGGCTCACCGATGAGTACGAGGGCATCTGTCCTCCGGGGATTATGAGCTTATCTCCTTTATAAATATCTCCTTTTATATCGTTAAAGGCAATTATGTCTTCCGCCTCCGCCTTATACTTTGAAGCCAAAGCTCCCACCGTGTCTCCCGATTTTACCTCGTGAACGACTCCCGAAACCGGCAATATTAACAGTTTCTGGCCCGGCTGTATAATCACCCCTCCGATGTCATTAGCCCAAATAACCGTATCAATTGAAACACTGAATTTCTGGGCTATTCCCCAAAGACTGTCTCCGTTTTGAACGGTATATTCTATCACCTCTTTCCTGCTGGTCTCGTAGTCGGCTCCGTCAGCCAAGGCCCCTAAAACCTGGGGGGTGACGGTAATGGGAGGGGATACGGCGGCCAAGCTGTTTTTTTCTATTAAGGTCAGCTCCGGAGACTCTTTTATTCTCTCTGTGGGCATTAAAAAGGCCCCCGCGTTAGACTGGGGACCGTCGTTTAAAAGAAAACTGTCAACGTTTGCAGATGAAGGAGCGGCGATAAGGGTTACGACTGCGAATAAGGCTACCGCCAAAGAGCCTAAATAAAGCAAGGGGTCTTTCTTAGAACCCTTTAAGTACTCACTAACCGCCGTTAATCTGCCCTTCAGCCAATTAACTTTTTTAGGCCCTATCCACCTTTCTGCCTTAATTATCGTTTTACGGGCCAAATCTGGTATGCTATCCATATTCAAGCTCTTCTTTAAAGATACCAGCCCTAAAGAGGCGGGTCAAGTCCGATTATCCACAATATGCTACAATTATCATATGGATTCAATCTCTTCAAAAAACCCAAAATCCCTGCTCAAGCAATACCAAGCCCGGCCGTCCAAGCGGTTCGGCCAGAATTTCTTGGCTGACAGGGGGATTGTAAGAAAAATAGTAAAAGCGGCGGAAATAACCAGTAAAGACACTGTTTTGGAAATAGGGCCCGGAACCGGAGAACTCACAAAGGAAATTACAAAAACAGCCGGCAAGGTTATTGCGGTGGAAAAAGACCCTAGAATGGTTAAAATTCTAAAAGAGTCTCTCGGGGATGCCGTTAACTTGAAAGTTGTCCAGGGGGATATAAGAAGGATTGATGTCCGTGAGTGCGGAATAAAGGAAAACAATTATAAGGTGGTGGGTAATCTGCCCTTCTACTTAACAGCTCCGGTCATAAGGCGTTTTCTGGAGTCGGAAAAGCCGCCCTCTTCAATGACTTTGGTCGTCCAAAAGGAAGTCGGCCAGAGGATTTGCCAAAAGCCCCCGAGAATGAATCTTTTAGCCGTATCGGTACAAGCTTACGCAGAACCGAAAATTATTTCCTATATCTCCAAGAAATCTTTCTGGCCGCAGCCGGAAGTCGATGCAGCGCTGATTAAAATAACGCCCAAAGGCGTCCCGATGGGGGATACGGATCTTTTCTTTAAAATCGTTAAGGCGGGTTTCTCCCAGCCCAGAAAACAGCTGGGCAATAATTTATCAAAAAAACTCAGCAGGGATAAAAAGGAAACCGAGGCCTGGCTTAAGGCAAACGGCGTTGAGCCCAGCCGAAGGGCCGAAACTCTTTCTTTACAGGAATGGATAAAGCTGTCTGAAAATTATAACTATTGACAACTCGCTTAAAATTGGTATAATATTATAGTTCACTAAAAATACATATGGAGCGTAAAGATGTTTGAATTATTGAATGCTTGGGGAAGAGTCTGGTATCCGGACGCATGGACGGATACAGCCACCGCCGGACCGGCAGGAGCTGTAGCTATAATAATGCTTTTTGCCGCCGGAATAGCCTCGGCTCTCATTCTCTGCTCGAAAAAAAGCCGCCAAATAAAAATTTTTGCCCTTATCGTTCTTCTCTGGAGCCTGCCCGCGCTAATAGCGGGAATAGCTGTAACCATAGTTTCCGCTTTAGTACTGCTATTCATCAGTGTTCTGCTATTTAAGGCCGGCGACATGGTTAATTTCATGTTTAAGGAAACTCCTTCTGTTATCGCCGAAAAGTGGCGATATATTAGGCAATGGAAGTAGGGCACAAAAAACCGTCAGAAATGACGGTTTTTATTTTTAAACAATCTAATGACTATTGACAAATTAGTAAAAAGGTGGTAACATACGGACATCTGACAGTAAAAGCTACCTTCAAAATTTAATAATACAAGGAGGAAAGAAAATGAAAAAGCTATGGATAGCAATTGCTGTAGTCCTGGTTATCGCAGCTGTCGTCGCGGGCATCATACTGCTCGGCGGGGGAGAGAACGGGGAAACTCCTGTTAACCCGACCACAACCCCCGGCAAGACCATCCAGCAACCCGGCGGAGGCAAGGCCACCCTCAACTTTGAAGGCCCTCCCGAGCTCGAAATGAGCTTTGAGGAATTCAAGGTAGAGATGGGCGAGTTCCGCGTCGTTGGAACGGTTAAGAACGTCAGCAGCGATACCACTATTGTCATCGAGCTGAGCGGCGTAGGAATCTTCGTGGAAGGTGAACAGGTAGCAGCTCTCTTCAATCCTGAAAAAGAGCTAAAGCCTGGAGATGCCTGGAAGATCCAAAAAGGATTCATCTACCTGGTCCCCGAGGAAGAAGAGGTGGACATGTTCGTTAAGGTGATGAATTTCCGCAAGGTGGAAACTCAGCCTACGACCACTCCCACGGGAACCACCGAACCCGCTATCACCGAACCCGAAACGCCCCAAGAGGTGATCACGGCCCTTCTCTCTGCTCTTGTCGACTGCGACTACGACGAGTTCAAGAAATACACGACTCCAATAATGCCTAATGAGGAGTTCGAAGGATATATGAACTCCGAGGAAGGTAAGGACTGGAGAGAAAACTTCGAGTCGTTCGAGGTGACAAGCCAGGAAATTGAGGGGGACGAAGCCAGAATAGAGGGCATCTTCTACTTCAAGAAAGCCACATCTAGCTATCCTGACGCAACCGACCCCTCCGTCGCCTATAACCTCGTAAAGGTAGACGGCGAATGGAAAGTTGTCTTTGACTAACCAAGAAAAAGCACTCCGGTAAATGCCAGAGTGCTTTTTTCTTATATTATTTCCTACTGAATCGGTAACACGCTAACAGTCCTAAAGCATCCTAAATTAGACCAAAAACCACATACTCCAATATTGTCACTTGCCAAGTCTGGATCGCTGGCAGTGAATACCTGACATACGCCGCCATTATTTACCCCCTCCCAAAGGGCAGCCAAATAACTACCCTCCACCCTTACAGATAATCCAGTTTCGTCGAGGTTCAAGTTCCATTCATTTCGATAAGCGCCTGAGGCCGGCCACCGATCACAGTCGCCAGAGCCACATCCCTCGTTATAGTTTTTCTTTTCGTAAAGAGTTACACCGCCACTGGTAATAGAGCCCTGACGAAAGACCGTAAGCGACGATACCTCGCCGGCGAGCGACTCCATATACTTAATATCTTCCTCGCCACCGCCAGAAAGAATTATTACACAATTACCTTTAGCGTATTGATCTTCATGGAGAACCACTCCGTAAGTAGTATCTTCCGGGTTCTTAAATATCACATATGAGGTAGCGTCGTTAAATTCGTCGGAAACCGCTGATCTGTTTGCGAAGATCGGTCCTTCGCAGGTATCCGGAGACAGTTCCTGGGTCTGGCATAAAAATATGCCCGTCCCTTCTATTGCTTCCGGGGTTCCTCCTCTCTGGGGATTTATAACTATCAATTGCGGATTAATGGTTGTCAAAAGAATCCAGGAGCCGAGAATAACAATCAGCCCGATTACGCCGGCAAATATCTGGTCATTAGCATCCTGCATAGCGGCCGGATTTCCCGCCGAGGTTAAATGGCGCACTCCTCCATATATTATGCTTAAAAAGGCAATTAGGGCAGCGAGAATTACAGATAAATTAAAAATATAATCTACATAATCGGGGAGAATGGGAGTTTCAGTGAGAGTCACCCCCTCCACTTCAATAAGAAGGGGGACCTCCAGGCCTCTCTGGGCTAAAGCAAAGTTAGCCGAAAATAAGAAGGCCAGGGCTAAAATTGAAAAAATAAATAAGTTTTTTTTGTTTAAAGACATGACCTGTTGTATCTCTCTTTTTAATTATATCACTATTTAAAATATTGTCATTCTACGGCTGATACCTCGCTATAGCAGCAGAAGAAGTTGTCGAACCTGTCTCCCGTTCCGCCGTAGCAGTCCTCAACGCCCTCATAGCCCACTTCTTTAGCAAAAGTGCAGGTATTCAGTCCCTCCCAGGAAACGGATTCTCCCGCCTCCAGCCTTAAATACTCCTCTACTGAGTTATAGCAGTTAGCTAAGGGATATTGGTTTTCGTCTAAAAGATCCTTGAAGTTGGATATTTTCAACCTGTCGGCTACTCCTTCTTCATTAATATAATTATTGACTCTTTCATTGGAAGAATCTATTTGGGAATAGCTGGCCCGAACCTGGCTTAATGCAGCAGCTATTTGGCTGTTTTTAGGAGCATCTCCGGGACAGACATTACCTGTGCAGGGGAGTATGTCACAGTAGCTGCAGTCCCAACAACATTGAGCGTAAGCTACGGGAATTTTGAGCCAACCCAATAAAAATCTATCCAATAGGCTGGCTTCTCCTCCGTCTCCTCCGTCTCCTCCGTCTCCTCCGTCTCCTCCGTCGTCTCCTTCTTCCTCTTCGGGGCACGGCTCGCAGCAGGTTTGCTGCACCCATATGCACTGAGTGGTACAAACTGATACCGTGCAAACGCTGGGTTCCGAAAGGGCAACCTGGTTTTGGGCGTTGGTAATTTCCAATTGGGTATTGCTGTTGATATTATCGAGCTCATTGAGCATCATCTGGGCCAGCTCTTCAGCGTTATCTATCGGTTCGCCGCTCCTGATTTCATCGCTGCATTCAACCTCCGGCAGAGGAATATCCTCTTCTATTTCTATTTCAATGATGTCGTCTATAGGCACGTAAGTCGGATCCAGGCTCTCTGCGCAATAAAAAGTGGCGAAAGAAAAAGGGTTGTTAATGGATATATATTCAAAGGGCTTAATCTCCTCAAAGATTTTTATTTCATAAAACTCTTCTAGATAGCGCCTATATTCATCCAGTGCGTTATAGCCCAAAAGAGTTTGAGTGTTTCCTTCCTCGCTTAAGGACCCTTGGCAAGATTTAACCATCTCTTCGGCCTCCTTAAGGTCGTTAAAGACCGCCCTGAAGCTTTCTATTTCTTCTTCCAGCTCGCCCCTCCAATACATTAATCCCTCTTCGGGGTCTGTAAGAAGCTCTTCTATTTCCTGGCGCTTTTGGTCTATTTCTCCTCTTACCGGGCAAGGATCGCCAGAGCAGTATCCTCCGGAACATTCACCAGCACAGCTCGGGGAAGTCCTGGAGCAAGTACACTGAGAAGTAAGTAAGGCCAGCTGCTGGGAAGCTGTTGCCAATTCTTCTGAAACATCTCTGACTTCCTGGGACAGCTCCTCAATGGTTTCCAGCCTTTCATCATCAAAAAGGCTGGCCAGTAAGCCGCCGACCGGAATCACGGAATAGGAAAGCTCTTCGGGGGGCGTAATGTCGGGAATTATCAATTCTCCTACATCAAAAACCTGCCTTTCTGGAGGATCCAGATTAATCAGCTGGGGATTGATGGTTGTTAGAATAAGGTAGGAGCCGAATAGCACCGCCAAGCCCAGTAATGCCGCCCAAATCTGCTTTTTAGAGTCGCCTTGTTTTGCCGGATTTCCCGCCGAGGTCAAATATCTGATACCGGCATAAACCAGAATTAAAAAAACAACAACGCCCGATATCCCCAGGGAGAAATTAAAGATATATTTAACGTATTCGGGGAGTACGGTCGTGGTGTTTTCCGGACTGAACCCCCCCATTTCCGGATAATCAACCTCCAGGTCTCTCTGGGCGAAAGCAAAGGTTCCCAGAAAAAGGATAAATATTGAAGCAAAGATTATTTTCACCGGCCTTTTCATTATTTAATAATAGCAGATTTTTTATTGCCCACCAATTAAAATCAATTGTTTTGACTTCCTCTTGTGTTATACTATAATAAATAAAGAAACTTATGGGTGGAATAATAGCCGGGGCATTTCAAGCAGTATTCAGCGTCATATTCGGGTTCGTCGCCAATCTTCTTGGGACGATTACCGGTTTTTTTATGTTTGCGGCGGTGAATATTTTCAACTTCGTAACATCGCCCAACTTCATATCTTTATCCTATACTAATGCCGGCCTGCAAGAAGGAGAAACCGGATTTAATGCTTTTGTTTATTTAGGTTGGACGCTAACCCGAGACTTAACGAATATAGTTTTTGTTATAGCCCTAGTAGTTATAGGGCTTGGCACGGCCCTGAGAATAAGCGGGTACCAGGCCCAGAAGGCACTGCCAACCCTTATTATCATCGCTCTTTTAATAAACTTTACCCCGGTAATTTTGGGTCTGATTATCGACGCCTCTAATATTGTTACTAACTTTTTCATCCAAGGCGGATTCTCGGGAGGCACAACTCTGTCTTCTCAAGTATTCGGCCAGTGGCAGAACACCATGGACTTAGTCGGCGCGGCAAAATTCTGGGATCCTGTTGCAACTAATAAAGCCATGTCGGCAGCCATAGGCAGTATGGTGCTGGTATTTTTCAACCTTCTGGCTGCGTTAATCTATTTACTCTTTGCTCTGCTGTTTGTCATTCGCTATGTTGCTCTTTGGATATTAGTAATTCTTTCTCCCTTCGCATTCGCTTCATATATATTACCCGCCACCAGGCAAGTCTGGACAATGTGGTGGAAACAATTTATTCAATGGTGCCTAATAACAGTTATTGCCACCTTCTTCTTGTATTTAGCAGACTACTTAATTAGTCTTACTGCCAGGGGAGATTTCAAAGTTGAAATGGAAGAAATGTCTGGACTCCCCGGACTGGCACCAATTTTTAACGGAGTTCTGCCCTACCTTATCCCTCTGGCTCTGTTAGCTGTAGGATTGTTCGCTTCTTTATCTTTCGCTCCTAAGGGAGCTGATGCCGTCATTAAGGGAGGCAGGCAGGGTATTCAAAGAGCCGGAATTATGGCGGCAAGAGGATATGGAAGAGCAATGGGCCAAGTAGCTAGAACTCCCGGACGCTTTGCCAAAGGGGTGGGGCAATACACCCAAAGAAGGAGAGCCGAAAGAATTACCAGGGGGATAGGCCGCCCGATATCGCCCGGACTTATTATGGAAGAGGGAATGGAAGCCGAAGACTTAAGAGGAAGAGTAACCCGCCCAACCGTCAGGCAAAGGGTGGCTGGGGGAGCGAAAGAGGTGGCAAGAGCGACCGCTTTTGGCCTTAAGGAAGCTGGCTTCAGAGACTTAAAAGGAAAAGCAAAAGCAGCAGGAAAGGGGTTGGCCAGGGCTAGCAGTGAAGTTCTTAGGGCTTCTGTAAAGCAGAAAAAAGACGATAAAAAGAAAGAGGGAGGATCCGCATAAATAATTATGGACTCAGAAGAAAAAAACAACCAATTAGTTTCCAGTAAGCTTATTAACTTGATGGAATCTGAAGACGCTTCTCTTTGGATTACAAAAATATGCATGGATAATGGAGTAAAAGAAGAGGACGTTATTGAAAATGTCTCGTATCAAGTGGGACTGGCTCTTCTTGGAAAACTCCCGCCGAAGGATTTGCCTAAATCACTGGAAGAAAAAGCTGGGCTGAGTCATGAAATTGCTCGTGATATATACCAAGGAATAGACCAGAGGCTACTTTCCCAGGTTAGGGAGGAGCTTTCTAAAATGTATCCTGTCTCCCCGGAACAACCGAAGCAGGCCGAAGAGGCTATAAAAAATCCCCCGAAAGGGAAAGACACTTATCGAGAAAAGGTGGAATAAAATATGGATCAGTTCACCGTACCTAAATTCATTGAGCACAAGCCCAAAGTTGTCGGGCCTCTCACTTTCCAGCAATTCATATTTATAGGGGTTGCCGCAGCCACCGCCTTTATCCTTTACTTCACCGTTCCTTTTCAGATATTTCTCGTAGCTACCATTATCCTCGTGGGAGGAGGCGCTGCTTTGGCGTTCGTTCAAATAGACGGCAAGGCGCTGCCGATAGTATTGAAAAACTTTTTTAACTTTTCCCTTTCGCCCAAACTCTACCTCTGGAAAAAGAAGGTTGGGCCCCCTCCTAAATTAATGAAGGAAAGCAAGCCCAGGCCCGGGGAAATTAAAGAGGCGCCGACGCCTACTATCGTGGGGAAAAGTCATTTAAAGGATTTATCAACCCAAATAGAAACTAAAGGAAAATAATAATGGCCTCAACTCAAGATTTTTTAGAAATAGACCAGATCAG
>Ga0265293_10003607_pt1 | contig 28527 bp, 20 predicted proteins | sample Munlanlewell138R_FD_192505 | JGI IMG/M metagenome (GOLD analysis project Ga0265293, IMG submission 192505) | Leachate microbial communities from a municipal landfill in Southern Ontario, Canada - Leachate well 138R | ecosystem: Engineered > Solid waste > Landfill > Unclassified | place: Canada... | reverse complement strand
TATTTCTATCCTCGCTGCGTTCATAGCGATTGGCCCCAAGCCGATGGCTTAGCTCTGTATCTATGATCGAACGTATACTATGTTCAAACACTTTTAGTAAATTTCCCGGATTCGTTTCTTGAAATAACTTGACGAATTCTTCACCTTCATTTTTCTTTCTCTTTGGTTGAGTCATGATCTTCTCCTTGTTTTTTAGTTTAACCATCAAAACAGTGAGTTTGATTGGGCTCAACCTTTTTCTTCAGTTTGCTCAATTGCACTACCTCAATTTACACCAACCTTTGAGACACAACCCCTACTATTACAAGCCGCGCATAAATGAGCTTGATTTAAAGCTAATGGCTAAGATTGATGAGATATACACACGAAGGCCTTTTTTCGGCTCCCGTCGAATAATGATGGAACTGAAGCAGTCAGATTTGTCAGTTGGTAGAAGGAAAGTGCAAACTCTGATGGACAAAATGGGCATTGAAGCCATTTATCCCAAGCCTAATCTCAGCAAGCCCAATTTTGAGCATAGAGTATATCCCTATTTGATCAAAAACCTGAAGATAGAGCGACCTAATCAGGTCTGGTGTTCGGACATAACCTACATCAGGATGACAAATGGTTGGCTCTATCTGGTGGCGGTCATGGATTGGTTCAGCAGATACATTCTTTCCTGGGAGCTGTCAAATACCTTGGATACCGCATTTTGTGTAAGCGCACTGCAAGCTGCCCTTGATATGGGAAAGCCTGAGATATTCAATACAGACCAAGGTTCCCAATTCACCAGCAACCTGTTTACAGCGGAACTATTGAACCGTGATATTCGGGTAAACATGGATGGCCGAGGAAGGGCCTTTGACAACATTTTCATTGAACGGTTCTGGAGAACGGTAAAGTATGAGGAGGTTTATATCAAAGAATATCAAGCAGTTGTCGATGCCTATTCAGGATTGAAAGGATTCATCAAGTTCTACAATGATGAAAGATTGCATCAATCATTGGGTTATAGATCTCCTTCTGAAGTCCACCATAAAATCATTGCTTGACGGAATTTGGGATTTGGAATCCAATGCTTCTGGAAGAAAAACTTGAGGGAAGGAAGGTGCAGTCTTTGCCCTTTCTTCTTTCAAGAAATATGAAAAACTACACCTTAAAGATACCGGGATTTTGTCCTAACGAAGTGATCCACTTCAAATATGCTGATTAATTGGTCTATTTGTAGTTTGTTCTCCAGGAGGAACAATTATATCTGTGTTTGCAACATAATATAGCGATGATATTTTTTCAAAATCACTAAGATTTCTAACTGGACGTTGATCTTGATGCAATTGATACTGCCCCGTCTCGCTATCAATAAACACATAAGAACAAGGATGTGCCCACCCGAAAGCAGGTGCCTCGTCAATAAAGGCAACCCAGTTGCTATCATATGGTGTCATAACAGAGTATCCTGTACATGCAACATTTTCATTGTATGGTAACAACTCATTAAAAAAATAGACATCTACTTGTCCAATCCGATCGGAAACAATGTTTGTGAGCAGTAGGTTTTCCGCATCATTTCTGCTTAGATCAGCAAAACACAGAGTCGTGCTGATCAATAGAAGCGCGAAAAATAACGTTATTTTCTTGTTCATTGAATACTCCTTTTTACTTGGTTTTAAGAATTTTTGTTGAAGATACTAACCCAGAGTGATTAACATATCTACAAATATAAATCCCTGGGGCAGCAAATTTCTCATCATTGGTTAATCCATCCCAGATGACCTCATCTTTTCCGTTAAGTCCGGATAGATTACGAATCAACTGTCCTTTGATATTATAAATAGACAGTTTCTCTGAATTATGTTTCGATTTGGGAGACAGAGTAAAATAAGTTGAAGTGAGGAAAGGATTAGGATGATTTGTTAGGATAGAAACATCAGGAGGAGGTAGATGTTCATCTGTGATAGAAACTGGATCTTCCCTGAAATGGCCTTGGCCGTCTCCGAAAAGGATTGTTAAGTATCCGTATCCGTTTTCTCCGCACATAATGATGATATCTTGATATCCATCGTTGTTAATATCAGCTATTTGAGCCCCTGAGGACTGACCAATTTCAGGGAATACAAGCATAGATTCGCTGTAAGTATAGTTCCCAAGATTCGTAAAGAGGTGCCTGGCAATCTTAAAGTCAGCCATATTGTCATTGTTATAATCCATAACCTGGATTCCACCTAAAAACTCATTCAGATACTGATACACCTGTTCTATCTGACCGTTGACCAATTTGTAGATCCTAACTGGAAAGACATAACCACCAGGGGGTATCTCCAATGTAAATATCTCATTTACTCCGTCATTATCGGCATCTCCAAGCTTTACATAACTATGAAAGGTCATATTGTTTAGCGCAATCTGCTGCCATCCAGCATCAGTATAATCAAATATTGTCAGTGGCTGACCGGCAAAAACAACTTCATCATCACCGTCATTATCCACATCTCCTATGCAAATATCCTGGGGAGCAAAATCAAGGGGGCATTGATATAAGGGCAGGAACTGATCAGGTCCATTACTAACTAAAGCCCATACATAGTACGATGCCCAAGAATAGAAGATAATATCACCATACCCATCCCCATTTACATCGCCTGTCCTGATTTCATTATAGTGACCATCACCTAAAAATGGAAAATCAATGTGGGAGGCAAAGGAACCATTCTGATTATAATAAACTCTTGCAAACTGATTTTCTTCTCTACTTACTGAATGATTGCAGACAATATCCGGGTACTCATCATCATTCATATTTTCGAGTTGAATACAATTTTGTACTTCTCCAAACACAAATGATGAATCAGCATAGGTAAAGGCACCGTTCGAATAATTGTAGAGGACAGTGAAAGATGGCGCAGATGAAGTATCATAGAATACATGCCCCACCACAATATCCTTAAATCCATTTTGGTCTATATCACCGATGGCAATAGAATAAACACCCCGCGTCAGAGGAATTACTACCGACAAACAGGTACATGCTACTATAAGCATCAAGACTGAGCAAAGAATCTTCATAATTACTTTATCCTCACTATTTAAATCTGATTGAGACAGGACTGATCAATAACACATAAGAAAATAACTAATGAAAAATGTCAAGCACATTTTTATACGGTTAGCCCGGTTTTCTTCAAAGTTTGGCAGTCCAATTCTCCCTCATTCCGGACAGTTGATTATACATTGAACTACTCTTAATCAAGCGTTAACTATTAAGGCTTGATTAAGGGTGGATGAAGAAGTGATCGATGCTCTCAAGTGAGGGAGAACAGTTCAAAATTCATGGGATACTTATGGTCTTTCGGCTGTCTTTCGGCTGGCTTTACCGCTGGGCTAAGCTAATAGGCACATGGATTCAGCGGATCAACGCGGATTATATGGTTTTATTAGAACTTTATTTGCGAAATTGAGGAGTATAATTTAGCTTTTCTTGATTCACGAAAGGAAGAGGGTAAAAAAACAGATAAAAAAACAGGCACTAATTCTTTATTATCCGTGTTGATCCGTTCAATCCGGCCAATCCGTGTAACTATCCGTGTAACTATATAGAAATACACTTTTGAGCCATCCCAGGTGCATGTCTAAAAGCGAATATCGGATATATGTACGCTGGGAGGAATTCCAGTAAGCAAAATGTTCTCAGGGTCGCTCATACTACATCTCCATATTTAATCTTGCTATTTCGATGCGTATAAAATTGGCTGGCTTATACTCTAATGGAATCTCTATGTCGCTTTCTTTCTTTGATACTTGCAAAACCTGAGCTTATATCCGCTTTTAGTATCAGCCTTATTACAGTCTTCCTCTTGCCACTGCCGCCAATCTATCTGTGGAAATCTGCTGTCCCCATCAATCTCTGCCTCAATGTGAGTGATATAGAGCTCGTTTGCCAGGGGTAAGGCCTGCTCATAGATAGCTGCTCCTCCGATGATGAAGGCATCCGGTTCGTCTGCTATCGCTTCAGCAAGGCTATGATAAACCGTGGCATCTTTCACTTGAAAAGAAGCATCCCTGCTCAGCACGATGTTCTTTCGCTTTGGCAAAGCCTTGCCTATGGAGAGATAGGTCTTGCGGCCCATGATGACGGTGTGTCCGGTAGTGATCCTCTTGAAATGTGCTAAATCTTCAGGGATGTGCCAGGGCATCTTATTGTCCTTGCCGATCACCCGGTTTTGGGCCATGGCTACGATGATCTTCAGGCTCAAAACTTCCCCACTTCAAAGAAATTATCGATTTTGGGGATACCTGCCGACTTGGCCTCAGCGAGGCTGCCATAAAAGAGCATTGTACCTTCATCCAAAAAAATGATCTTATCCGCAATGCGGTGGATGGAGGCCAGCTCATGAGTCACGATCACAATGGTCATCTTGAGCTGCTCTTTGAGGCTGAGGATGAGCTCATCCAGGGCGGCAGAGGTAACGGGGTCCAGGCCGGCAGAAGGTTCATCACAAAATAGGATGTAGGGGTCCATCGCCAGTGCCCGGGCCAGACCGGCACGTTTCTTCATGCCTCCGGAGAGTTCGGAAGGGAGCATGTGAATAGCATCTGCCAATCCCACTAAAGAGAGTTTTATACGGATCATCCTGTCTATAATTGTGGAGGAAAGCTTGGTATGCATTTCCAGGGGAATGGATATATTCTCATAGACTGAGATGGAATTCAGCAAAGCTCCATTTTGAAAGAGCATGCCGGTTTTCTTCAGCACCTCGTGGAAAGCGTGTTCATCCATCTGCAAAATCTCCTCACCCCAAAATTTCACGCTGCCGGAGGCGGGTTCATAGAGCCGCAGCATATTCTTGAGCAAAGTGGTCTTTCCACAGCCGCTACCGCCCAGGATAACCGTGATTTCCCCTGGGAGGATATCCACGTTGATGTCTTCCAATATAGTCTTTTCGCCGTATTTGGCTACCATATTGCGGATTTCGATGACAGGTTCTTGCTTTTTCATAAGTATAACAAACTAAATACAGCGTCAAAAAGGATAACCGCAAAGATGGAGGTAACCACAGCAGAAGTAGTAGCTTTACCTACTCCTTCGGCTCCCCCTTGCACCCGAAAACCGTAGTAAGAACCGATGATCACTATCACCCAGGCGAACCAGATACTCTTGCCAAAAGATATTATGATGTCTTTGATGGAGATAATATCGATAGAACGGCTGATAAAGGTCTGAGGGGCCAGATCAAGCAGACCAATGGCGATAATACCGCCACCTATCTCGCTAACCAGGATGCTGGCCATCACCAGAATCGGCATTACTATCGTGATGGCATGGAACTTCGGTACCACTACATAAGATATGGGATTGAGAGCCATCATCTTCAAAGCGTCGATCTCTTCTGTAACCTTCATGGTAGCGATCTCAGAGGCAATAGCACTTCCGCTGCGACCGGCTACTATGATTGCTGTAATCAGTGGCCCCATTTCGCGCACCATGGTAATGGCCAGAAGGTCTGCTATAAAGATACTTGCACCAAAATTCTTTAGCTGGACTCCGGATTGGAGAGCCAGGATGAAGCCAATGATTAAAGAAAGCAAGGCCACGATGGGCAGGGCTTGGGAGCCAAGCTGAGCCGCCTGTTGAACCAGCGATCCCCGGCGTTGCTCTTTGTGGCTGAATATGCTTACTATGCTATAATAAAGGATCTCAGAGGCCAGGGTGAGCGCAGCTATAAGCTCTGTAACAAAGTTTATGACGCTATCACCCACCTGCTCAAAAATGCCGATAATGGGGGCCTTATCCGCTTTGGGCAGATTCAGGGTACTGTAGGTGTCTATGACGGCTTGGATCTTAGGCGGCACTCTATCGAAAAGATACTTTTTCGGGTCTTGTGCCAGCTTATGATGTACTTCATCCAAAAATGCTACACCAGCGCTATCGATCATGGTGAGTTCTGCCAGGTCTATAGTGCTGAAGCTATCATGCTTTAGTAATCTACTGAGCTCTTTGGAAGCGACAGGTACGGTAAGGTTGTTTAGCTCACCTGTAAAAGTCAGGACATCATTGCTTAATTTCAGTTCCATTAGTAGAAGAGGCTCATTCTTAGATAGCTAGTATAGTCGTAAACCAACCAGTCTTTGATTGCCTTGTCATACTTGAGATTCACGCTTACGTCCAGTGATATATTGCGGTATATGCGGAAATTAATCCTGTTTTCGTTTTCTATGCTGGGCATAATGCCGCTATCCTCAAAGGGAAAGAGAGCATCAAAGGTAGAATTGATCGAAAGGAATCTCAAGATATTCACCGAAGAAAAGATCAAGGTGGTTTCTATACCCCTATCATAACGGTTTTCGGCTTCGGTAAACACATCATAGTTGATTCCGTCGATAGTTACAGAGCTTGCTGAGCTCAATGATCTGCGATTGATATCTTGCACCCAGCCGTAGCCACTACGCATGCTCACCCAGGTGCTTGGGCTGAAGGCGATGCGGTATGTAAGCCCGGTTCCTTCTTTGAGGCGCAGGGGATACAGTGCAATCTTTGTGCGGATCTTATCCTGGTTCAATGCACGCTCAATCTCACTGCCTTCGTAGTCTATTACTATATAGTTTTTAGGGTCTGAAAAATGGGTATATTCATCCCAGAAATGAGTGTTCAGATCAGCTCTGCCATAAAAAGCGAGGTTGTTGAAAAACTTCTTTTCTTTTTTCCAGGGATACAGCAGCAGAGTATTCTTCAGGGAGTAATTATCCTTATTTATTCTGGCGTCACTGTCCTTGTTGAAGTTTGCCCCTATATCATAGATACTGCGCATGTTGTAATGGAAGGGGCGAAATTCATGATCGATGGTATTGTCAAATTGCCCTGCCAGATTCAAAGTAAAGCTGGGGTCCTTTTCATCCACTTCGTTGTTTGAAGATATATTCAGATTAGCATGGATAGCACCTTTGTGAAATTTCACCTGCCCCACGCCCAGTTCATCTGCCAGGACTCCGGCACCTATCAAGAGATTACTCGCGCCAGGAGAAGTATCCACTATTACGGTCATGACAGGGCTATCTCCCTCTTGCAGATACACAGTGGCAAAATCTCTGAGAGTGCTCCAGGAATTTCCGCCCAGGGTAATCATATAGTTCCCCGGGGGCAATATCCACAGACTTTCTTCGATGCCATGTTCATCTTCGCCCCGGCTGATATCAGAGCCTACTTTCGTATATCCGTAATCATCTTCATTTTGTACCCACAAATCATAGATCATGCGCACCCTGGTCTGGGAATCATCCAGGATGCGTACCCGCAGCTCACTCCAGATTCTATCATGGACAGTTCGCAGTCTGGGAAATACCACCGTGTTTGCTTTGATGTCTTCATTATAGCCGGTGATAACCCTGTAGTTTCCTGGTTCTAAAAGCAGCGGGACGTTGTATTCGCCCACAGCCTCGCTAATTTTGGTATTCAGACTATCCACACCTTCTACCTTATACTGCAATTCACTGGATACGGGTGCTTTGGTATTAAGCAGCAATTCCCCGAAGAGTTTATGTGCTTCCTGGTCTTCCAGATGCTGGAAAAAATACTTTGTCGGTGCGCTCATCATATTGGTAAAATCCCTTTTACTGCGATCGATCGGTTTGCCGGCAAAATGCATGATACACAAGGAAGCGAAAGCATTGGTTTCATTCATGATCATCTCGTTGAATACTTGCACCAGATAGACTATGGAATCGTCGCTGAGTTTCCGATAGTGATCATTGCGATAAGACAGTACAGTTCTTTCACTGGTGCTGTCCCGCAAAACAAACTCCATGCGCAGATAAGCTCGGGGATTGGCTCCTTCTATCTTCTCGATGTTCAAAACCGAGGTTTCCAGATAGTAATCCGGGTCAGTCTCCAAGGCATTACGGTAAACGTTATCGAAGATATTGTAAGCTTTCAAGCGGTCGGAAATGATATTGGGAACAGCGTCTGAGAGGCGGTTTGCCCAAAGATCGTCGTACATAAAACGCACCTGAGAGAAGCTCTCTTTGGCTACGATCTGATTGCGGTTGTAGATACGATTGATGCGGCTGTTCATCACATATAGGCTTTTCTGATTTGAGATTTCCATCACCAATTCAGGCTTTTCTGTAGCTTTTTGATAATCGAGCACATAGTAGTTGGTTTGGCGTTCCACTCTACCGAAACACCCGCTGAGTGCCAGGGTGATAATTGCCAGACAGATAAGGTAAAATTGTTTCATAATCATATCCTCCTAATCAATTTCCCCTTAGCAAAATAGTGGGGTTATCCAAAATTTGGCGGGAAAAGTCATTGAGATTTGAAGTAGCATCACGCAGGTTTTCCATGGTCTCGGCAAGATCGTCCTGCGAGCGCAATACAGCTCTATTTAAAGTATTTACCAGCACGCCGGTGCGCTGAACGGTCACTCCCAGATTATTCACCATGTCTTTTAAGTTGGCATCTGCCAATTGCCCGGCCAGGACGTCGAGATTTGACATCATAGAGCCGAATTCGTCTGAGCCTAAAATATCATTGATCGCATCCAGGGAGCTGTTGACAGTCTCACTGATGTACGCAATTTCTTTTGTGGTATCCAGGATCAGGGTATTGGTGTTTTCACCAATGGTGTTGACATGAAATCTGGTATCCTGAACCAGGTAAGTGGTTTGCTCGGAAATCTGATCGATATTATCGTTGAGGTTTTGGGTAATTTGCACCAGCTCTTCATTTAAGGTAAGAGTAAGCTGCTCCATAGAAGCCACCGTAGCGACATTCAGAGAATCGATCGTATTCACTGCGGCTGTACTGATTGCATCTATGTTTTTACTGAGGCCATCTGTCATATCAGCGATATTATGTGAGATTCTGCTTACGGCATCCAGGGTTCCGGCCAGATTCGATCTGGTTTCTTCCAGGATAAGACCGGTTTGCTCCAGAATCTTGGCGATGTTGTCCTGATTTTCTTGGTTGGTAAGATTGCCGATATTGACAGCGATCTGGTCTATCTTATCCACAATGGAGATAGCGCGCTCGGAAATATCGTCTATCAGGGTGGAGCCCGCTTTGATATAACTGCCAGGAGACATGTTTCTGGCTTCATTGGTTCCGCCCTTGATCTCCACAGCTTTCATGCCGGTGATGCCGACCATGCTGAGCACGGCTTCTGTGTCTTCCTTTATAGGAGTTCCGGGCTCAATATTTATGGTGATTATCACTTTATTCACATCATTCGGATCGATTCTCACATTTTCCACACGGCCTACTTTGATGCCTTGATAATTTACAGTACCGCCTACCTGTAATCCGCTCACCGGGTAGTCGTCAAATACAATATAATAGGTGTCCCACTTTTGGGTAAGCTGATTTCCAGCCACAGCGGCAGCAAAGACGAGGATTAGCACGGCTCCTACCACTAAAAATACTCCCAGGCGAATTTTAGTAGCTTTTGATACCATCTTTGCCTCCTTTATTCATAGTATAAATCACCCGTGATCAGGCGATTGCTGATTTTGACCGGACTTACAGCTTTGATATTTACCCGGCCATCACAGATCACATCTGCACCAAAGCTGACATCTCCTTCGATCTTAAGCTCCTTGCACCCTGAAAGTGAAGGTGGAGACTCAAAACGTTTTTGCATTTGCTCGATATTGCCATAATATCTTGGGTCCAGCTCGATATAAGGCGGCTTCGGCATTGACTGCTTTAGTCTGATCTGATATTGATCGTTGAGCTCATAAGCATCAGACCAAATGCTGAGCAGGTCATCGGTTTTCTTCACCGGTGCAAATCTTTGTCTGGGTACTATCACAGCCCGAGCTCCGGCAAAAGAGCTGATTGCGGCTCCCATGGCGGTTTCCAATTGATAAACCTCAGTTCCATCCACCTTTTTGGGATTCACGATCAAAGGCAAAAGCATCAGACCTTCATTGGTGATCATGTGCCATTCCAGAGCTTTGAGGTCTATCCAGAGGTTATTGGTATTGAAATACCTGTATTTGTCGATGTTTTGAAATTCTTCAAGGTCTTCGGCAGGACATTGGGCGATCTCACGCAGGAGCAATTGCCCGGATTCATCCTGGGCTAAGTGTCCGCCTTTTTTGTCCATTTCACTGCGCTCACACACTTCCATCAGGAAGGGAACGTCATGCTTTTGCATATAGGCTGCAATGGAGGCGTCCACCGTGGCTCCGAGGTTATCAGAATTTGAGACAAAGGCATAGCGATAGCCTTTGGCGATTAGCTTTTCCAGGATTCCACTGGTAGAGATAGCGGTATAGATATCTCCATGTCCCGGAGGATTCCAGCGCATATCCTTGTCTTTGTGTACAAATAGGGACAGGTCTTCCCGAGTGATGCGGGGAAATTTGTTTTGCATAAAGCTCACCGGCAAATCCTGTCTGGCCAGATCAGGATATTTATTCAGATAATCCAGAGTATCTTTTTGAGTGGCAAAGCTATTCATAAATATCAGTTGGATATCATAGCCACTTTCTGCTCTCAGAGCCAGAATGTGGCGCGTGATGATATCCAGGAAATTCATGTTTCCTTTGACTGGTAACAGGGATTTTGCTTTGGAAAGCCCCATGCTGGTTCCCAGGCCGCCATTGAGTTTGATCACAGCGATATTCCGCAGAAGTCCTGCGCTGCTCTTATCTTCGAGTTCCTCAAAAGGGATCACCGCTTCAGAGCTGGGTGGGCTGATACTGCCTTCCGGTATCTGACCGCTGCTTCCTTTTTGTAAAGCTTCATAATACGCAGAAAACGTGCGTATCACCATATCTGACAATCCCTCTGCCTTCATCGCGCGAACAAACTGATTTAGCATTATCTCTTCCTTTATATCAAGCTTTCTAAATATTTATCATCAGCAGGTTCCGGAATGGTAATAGCTCCTTCTTCCTTATGCTTTTGATTCCACTGTGCAGACGTGTTGATAGCTCCGTCGTTGCGAGCCCAGGCACGTCTGGCTACTCCACCCATCACATCCCAGGACAGAGCATTTTTGATTACTTCATCCATGCGTTTGCTGCCATCGAGTACTATGCCATTGCCGCCATTTACACTGCGGCCTATGCCCACTCCTCCGCCATTGGAAAGCACCACCAGGCTCATTCCCCGGGCGATGTTTCCAGCAAAACAGTGTGTGGCCATATCTGCCATTACATTGCTGCCATCGTAGATATTGGCCGTTTCGCGGAAGGGTGAATCGGTTCCGGAAGTATCGTGATGGTCACGTCCCAGCATCACGGGGCCTATCTCCTTCTTACGGATCATTTCGTTAAACCTCAGGGCAAGGCGCACCCGTCCTTCTTCATCGGCATAAAGTATCCGGGCTTTGGTACCCACTACAAGGGCATTATCTTCTGCGGTGCTGATCCAGTGATGATTGTCCCGGTCCATGGAGTTACGATTTGGGTCTATCAGAGCGCAGGCTGCCTGGTCTGTGGCTCTGAGATCACTGTCCTTGCGGGAAAGGCATACCCACCTAAAAGGTCCATAACCAAAATCAAAGCACATTGGCCCCATGATGTCTTCCACATAAGAAGGCCAGATAAAGCCGCTGTTTGTGCTGGTTTCGTCTTTGGCGATAGCTGTTACGCCTGCGTCATATACAGAGGCCATGAAGCTATTTCCATAATCCCAGAAATAGCTGCCTTTATCCGTCAGCGATTTCAGGACATTAAAATGCCGTCTCAGTGAGAGATCTACCAATTGACTGAACTTAGTCCGATCCTCTGCCAGAATACTGCGGCCTTCTTCATAGCTTACTCTCGCAGGAGTATAGCCGCCATCATATACAGCATGACATGAAGTTTGATCGCTTATCAGCTCCGCTTTGATATCATTCTCGTCGATATACTCCAGTAAATCTACTATATTGCCATGATAGGCAATGGAAAGAGTTTTCCCTGAAATGCGTGCTTCATCCACCCATCTGAAGATTTCAGGCAGATCATCAGAGACCCGGGAGACCCAACCCTGTGAATGCCTGGTCTTGATGCGCGAATCATCCACTTCTGCGATGATGCCGATACCTCCGGCTATTTCCACAGCCTTGGCCTGCGCACCGCTCATGCCTCCCAGACCCGAAGAAACAAAGAGCACTCCGGATAAATCCTTATCCACAGGAATGCCAAGATATTTGCGGCCGGCGTTTAACAGAGTAATATAGGTGCCATGCACTATACCCTGCGGCCCGATGTACATCCAGCCTCCGGCAGTCATCTGTCCATAATTTGCCACACCCAAAGCGGTGAGACGCTGAAAATCTTCAGGATTGTCCCATTTCCCGATTACCAGGCCATTGGTAGAGATCACTCTCGGTGCCTGAGGTCCTGAGGGGAAAAGCCCCACGGGATGTCCGCTGGCCACTACAAGGGTTTGATTTTCTGTCATTACTTCCAGATATTTCTTGATCAATCTGTATTGCATCCAGTTTTGGCAGACCTGCCCAGTTTCACCGTAGGTTACCAGCTCGTAGGGATACAGCGCAATCTCAAAATCCAGATTGTTATCTATCATCACCTGCATAGCTCTGGCTGCGGTGATGCCTTTGTATTCGTCAAGGGCTTTGCCAGATATTTTGCCTTCAGGACGCCAGCGATAGCCGTAGATGCGCCCCCTGGTCTTTAGTTCCTGTAAAAATTCCCCTGCTACTTCTTGGTGCAATTCACTGGGAATATAACGTAGTGCATTCTTCAAAGCTTGCTTGATTTCTGACTTGCTTAGGTTCAATCCGCGATCTGGAGCTCTGCGAATACCCGGCTCAAAAACAGGGTCAGGCGGAAGTGCAGCATCCAGCTTCACTTGAAAATGATTAGACATGATTTGCCTCTTTATTGTTATTATTTTTATTCATCATTATATTGAGTATGGTTTTATCCGCATTTTGCAAACCGTTTTTGATAAAAACAGCCAGATTTTGGATGGTCTCATCTATATCATCTGTGATAATGCCGTCCTGCGAAGATACACAGGAGCCCATGTTTGCCAGGAGAGCAGCTTGAACTGCTGCGGAGGTATTTGTGGCGACTTTAAGGGAACAGCCTCCCTTGGCACCGTCGCAGATCATGCCGGCAGTATTGCCGATCATATTTTTGATAGCATACTCTGTCTTAATGTAGTCTCCCCCCAGGAGCAAAACTATGCCAGATGCAGCTCCGGCAGAGGCCGAGATACAGCCGCACAAACTGGATAGCAGGCCGATCTTATCCTTGATATGCACATTCACCAGATGCCCAAAGGCTAAAGCGCGCTGCAATTGCTCCGGGCTGCTGCTCAGCTTTTCCGCCGCTGCGATGATGGGCAGAGTAATGCAAAGTCCCTGATTTCCACTACCTGTATTAGACATCACCGGTAGATTGCACCCGCTCATGCGGGCGTCTGTAGCAGCTGCTGTGAAGGCCATAGCCAGATGGTGGATATCATCACCCAAAAGTCCCTCATGAATCTGCTGCATTATCATCTTACCCACAGACATACCCATTTTATCACTAAGGCCAAAATCCGCTATCTTGCGGTTCAAATATCCCCCGAGATCAATTTGCTTTAAGGAGTCATAATCCACCTGAGTGCAAAAGTCATAATAATCCTGAAGGCGATACTTTGAGGCTGAGATGAGTTTGGGGGCAGATCCTTCGCCGATGATTTGGTTTTTCAATACATCGTCATCCAGTTCCAGACGGTATAACCATGAATGGCGCCAGCGGATTACTGCACGAGCTCTATGCTTCCCATCTGATAAAATAGCCTCAACGTAAATCTTATCGTCACCCGGATTTACTCCGAGCTCAAGACCTGCTGCCAATATCTTGCCAGCCTCTAATTGCTCTGGGCTAAAGTCTTCGAGAACTTCCAGCTCCTTATGTGGATTTGCGCACACAGCCCCCAAGGCTGCAGCAATTTCCAAGCCGATGAATCCGGTATTCGGAATGCCCACTCCCATACCGTTTTTGTATATAGAGGGGCTCACATTCACCTGAATACTGGTGATCTGCCCAGGCAGTATGCTGGCAGCGTAAGCTGTGGCCAAAGCAACAGAAGCCGGCTCCGTGCACCCAAGTGCTGGAACGACTTCTTGCTTCAATAAAGCCTGTATCTCTGAAAAATGACGCATAATAATCCTAATTAAAAGTACTTCAATATTCATTCTTAGGCTGGTGAATTCCTGTCAAGTGAAAACTGAATTTCAGAGGATTCCACTATTCTTTCAGAGCATGATCTCCATGATCTCTTCTGTGCTTCCTTCCCTTGTTTTTGCTGTAATCTTCCTGCATTAGTCCTGCTGAAAATAAAGTGGAAATGGCAGCTTTTTCACCTGCTATATACATGACATATCCACGTTATCAAAGGAGGGAGAATATAGTTCGGACATAATAGATCGACAGCTCCTTCCCCACTTTCATGCATTTTTAGCTTGCCATATTCTGAGCATTTTAAATAGTGGAGAAAACATAAGGGAGATTATCATGGTAGAGAAAAAAGATACACCTAATTCAGACGAAAAAGACATTGAAGAAAACGGCGAAGACCTCAGCAGAGTCATTACTCTTGAGATGGAAGATGGTAGTGAAAAGGACTTTATCGTGCTTGACATTTTGAGTCACGATGACAATAACTATATCGCTCTTTCCGAAGAAGATTCCATGGAATATGATGTGCTCCGGTTTGTAGAAGCGGATGAATTCCTGGAACTCAGCATTATCGAGGACGAGGATGAATATGACATGATCACGAATCTTTTCAAAGAGAAGTTTGAAGAAATGCTCAATGCCGAACTTGATTTTGATTTCGGAGACTTGGACTATGAAGAAGAAGAAGACGACGAAGAAGAAGAAGACGAAAAAGGTGATGAAGTCTAAAAGACATAAGTTCATAAAATCTATCAATACTGACGTTTAAATTCAGATTGATTCGAACATATTTTAGGAAAGGATATCCATGAATATTGCATCGCTTATTTTACATCCCTTTGAGCTGGAGCTAAAAACAAAGATTTCACAAGGCATGATCAGTGAAGCTCTTACGGTGATGGAACTTCCAGCGCCGTTCAGGAAAGTTGCAGTGGAATGCCTGGATAGCACGCTCAGAGTGCATATTGAAACTACTTTATCTATATTCAAAAACCTTAGTGTTGATGCCAGGATAGTCGGAATTCAGTTAAGCAAAGAGAAATCTACCGTGCATTGTGAACTGATGGGAAAGACAGGCATTTTCATTAAATTCGTGAGTATGATAATAAGTAAATTCCGCCAGTTTAGCATAAACGGCAATAAGCTGGATATTGATATCACGGATGTACTGCTAAAGCGTATCCCGGAATATGCAGCCAGCTTGTTGGATGAAGCACAAGTGCATGTCTTGAATCTGGAGCCAGGGTTTTTAAATCTGGGTATCAGAAAAAGATAGAGACCATCTTATCGGTCAAGTATCCGTATCAAGGTAGCTACAGATAGTAAAATACTGAAGTTATGAACCCGACGCATCTGGGCTATGGCATATAAAGAAACCTGGTTCCGGCATTTTTCCCTTGACCGCTGTGGTAGAATATGTAGGCTGTCTCATTGTGATGATAGACATTAGTCAAAGGTAAAATAACAAGATATTGAATATAAAACATAAATGAGGTAATAAAGTGACAAAGACAGAACTGATTTCCCGAATCACCCAGCAGGCCAAGATCGCCAGACAGGCGATTTTGCAGATGACTACTTTGTCTGGCAGCGGCCACCCCGGTGGATCTATGTCCAGCATTGATGTAATCCTATCAATATACAATATCATGCGTCATGATCCTAAAAACCCATCTTGGGCAGAGCGAGACCGAATGGTATTTTCCGCCGGGCATCTTACCCCCGCTATTTATAGCAGCTTGGGGATAATGGGCTACTTCCCTTTGGAAGATGCTATTGCGCAATTCAGGACATACGGCAGTATCTTCGAAGGGCATGTGGAGCGTGAGGTTCCGGGAGTGGAATGGAGCAGTGGAAATCTGGGGCAGGGCCTTTCAGCAGCTACAGGCTTTGCCATTTCTGCAAAAATCAGAGGCTTGGATTACCACAACTATGTATTGATGGGAGATGGTGAACAGCAGAAAGGCCAGCTTTCCGAAGCCCGCCGCTTTGCCAGCAAGTTTCATTTAACCAATCTCACCGCAATAATTGATTACAACCAATTGCAGATTTCGGGCTCCATCCATGATGTAATGCCCCAGCGCATCCGTCAGAATTGGGAATCAGACGGCTGGCAGGTTTTCGAAGTAAACGGCCATGATGTCTCTCAGATTTTAACTACTCTGGAAGAAGTAAAATCTCAGGAAAAACCCGTAATGATCCTGGCTCACACCACTATGGGTAAGGGAGTGAGCTTTATGGAAAACAAAGCCAAATACCACGGCTCTACCCTATCTATAGAGCAGTGCCAGGAAGCTTTGAAAGAGCTGGGTATGGATTTTGAACTGCCCAGATATCAAAAGATGCGGGATGAATTCAAACCCCAAAATCAGCCTGCTCATATAGACTTTCATCCCAAATTCGATCTCAAGCCTGGAAAGCCTGTCTTATATACCTCCGAAAGCGATTGCCGTAGCGCTTGGGGTAATGCTATTTTGGACTTGGGCAAGATCAATCGCGAGAGCAGTAATCCCATCGTGGTAGTGGATTGCGATCTGGCTGGAAGCGTGAAAACCGCTGCTTTCGAAGCTGAACTCCCTGAGCGGTTTTTACAGAGCGGGATCATGGAGCACCATACTGCAGTGATGAGTGGAGCTATTTCTACCACAGGAATTCAATGCTTTTGGGCAGCATTTGGAGTATTTGGCATAAATGAAGTCTATAATATGCAAAGATTAAACGCCATCAATCATACCAACCTCAAGACCGTGGTTACCCACGTGGGTATAGATGTGGGCGAAGACGGCAAGACTCATCAGTGTATAGATTACATCTCCCTGGCACGCAATCTTTTTGATACCAGGATCATCTGCCCGGCCGATGCAAATCAGACCGATCGCGTGATCCGCTGGCTCATAGATAAACCCGGCAACTACTTTGTCACTATGGGGCGCTCCAAACTGTCTATCATCAAAGATAGTGAAAATGAGGTCTTCTTTGATCAGGACTACTGCTTTGAATATGGTAAGGCCGATGTGCTGCGCACCGGGGAGAAAGGAACTGTGTTTGTTTGTGGAACCCCTGCAGGCAGAGCTGTGAAGGCTATAGATACGCTACGTGAAGAAGGCATTTTTCTTGAGCTGGTATATGTGTCCAGTCCTCTTGCCCTTGAAGCTAATATGATCTCAGAGGCAGTCCGGCGCGGGCCTATCTTCAGCATAGAGGATCACAGCATACACGGTGGACTCGCATCCAGCATCGCAGAAGCTATTGTAGGTGGCGGACATCAAGCACGGCTCATCCGCATCGGGATAGAGGCTTATCCCGTCTCCGGAACTGCCGATCAGCTTTACGAGGCTTATCAGATGGATAGCGCTTCCTTGATCAAGCGTATCAAAGCGGCTCTTTAGACCTTTTGAATAAGCATAGTAAATAATAATATGAGCAAGTATATTAAGCTCTAAGGTGAGGCCTCTGGCCGTTTATGAATAAGGATTTTCTAAAATCTGCATTGATCATCGCTTTGGCGGCTATACTTACCGGCGTGGTAGCCTGGATCTTACCGGCATGGAATAACGAGATCTTTACCATACGCAAAATGCACTGGTTTTCTGCCTTGAAGCCTTCGGCAGAAGTGCAGGATACTACAGCTGTTTTGCAAGAGAAGATAGCGGATACCCCCAGCCCTCTGCGTCCGTTTTTGGACAAGCTGGGGATGATGAAACCGCTGACGGGTAAAACAGCTCTCATCAAGGGGACTTCCGGCCCATCCCCAAAGAAGCTGAGGATAGCCTATTTTAGCGATTCCATCATCGAAGGAGACCTCATCACCGCTCCGCTAAGGTCTTCCTTGCAGGATATATATGGTGGGAAGGGCGTAGGCATGGTGCCAATAACCTCTATCGTATCCGGGTTTAGACAGACCATCCGCCATGATTTCTCCCGCAATTGGCAAACAGTCTCGTTCATGACCCGGGGTAAAAACGACATATCCCTCGGCATCACTGGCTATACCTTCATTCCCCGCCCTTACTATTTGGATCAGAAACCGATAAAGCCCAGCAGCCCGGACAGCCTGGACAGCATAGTTAACACAGATAGTCCGGATAGCCTTTCGCTTGCGGACAGTCTGGCTATTGCCCAAGATACGCTGAAGGTTAGCAAGATTGCCAGATTCTATGTGGATGAAGACCCCTGGGTGGAATACAAAGCGGTGGATATAGCCGGAGGAGCTGCGTATTTTAATAGTATCAAGCTATATTACAGCCACGCCTCAGATAGCTCTTTTGTACAAGTATCCTACGCTTCCGAACCGGCTATCACCCGGCAGCTCAGAGCGGGGAGCACTCTGCAAGTTCTGGATTTGAGTCCCGGTGAGCCCATCAAAAGCATCCGCCTTAGCTTTTCCAGACATGATCCCCTGCATCTTTATGGCCTGTCTTTTGATGAAGACAGTGGGGTCTATGTGGATAACTTCCCCATTCGCGGCTATTCCGGTATGTATTTTCAGCGCATCTATGCAGCTGTTTTACAGGCCTTTGGACAGCGCCTGGATTACGATCTGGTGATCTTGCAATATGGACAAAATGTCTCCAGTCCCAAAAATACTGATTATCAGAACTATAAGCGTGCCATGACCCATACCATAGAGCATATACAGACCGCCATGCCCAGGGTGCCGATTTTGATCATCAGTGCGCATGATCGCAGCATCAAAGACGGCACTAAATACAAAACCTCACCCGATATCCCCATATTGGTAAAGACTCAAAGCGACTTTGCCCAGGAAACCGGCTGCGCTTTTTGGAATCTCTATGAGGCGATGGGTGGCTACAATTCCATGCTGGGACTGGTAAATCAAAATCCTCCTCTGGCCGGAAAAGATTATACTCACTTCACCCGGCGGGGAGCTGATTATGTGGCTGAATTGCTGCTCAAATTCTTCAAAGGAGAATCGTGAGCCATCGCCACTTTTTGTTGATTTTGCTGCTGCTGGCCAGCCTGGCTCTGCTTTTGGCCCTTAATAAATCTGAAAGGCAGCAGTCCTTCCTTTTTACCGAAGACGAATACCCTGAAGACCTGGACACCCTGGAGGAATTCATCCAAAGCTACTATCTCCTGCTGGATAGTGATAGTTATATCAAAGAATATAGCTTTATCCATCCCGAGTTCAATCTCCTTACGAATGAAACCCCAGCCCTGACTGAATTTTACCACAAGCTCCTGGAGCTCAGAGCAGGACGTCGGGAGCGGGTAGTAATATACCAGATAGGGGATTCACATATTCAGAGCGGTTTCTTTAGCGGAACTGCCCGCAGCGCACTCCAAAAGTATTTTGGCAACGCCGGCCGCGGACTCATCTTCCCCCATAAACTGGCAGGGACAAACCAGCCGGATGATTATCAAATTCTGTCCAAGGCTCGCTTTGGCAGCATCTCCCGGCCCCGTAGCCTCAGCGGATATACCCTGGAAATAATCAGACCAGCAACCATGCGGATCCTGCCCAATTCTTTCTTCCAAATCGATAGTAAATTTGATCGCATTAAAGTCTTTGCCGATCACACTGCTCAGTTCAGCAAAGATTCCGGCTTTCAAAAGATCAATCCCGATAATCATCCAGCCTGCAGCAGCCATCTGCTTAGCTTTGACCAGCTCATAGGTGAGGCTGAAATCAATCTTCCGGACAGCATGCAGCGGCTATATGGCTTTAGTTTGGAGCGGGAAGAAAAGGGTTTGCTATACCATAGTATGGGCGTGAATGGAGCAGGCTTTTACAATCTGGCAAACGATCAGCAGTTCTTCCAGCAGATCGGCATTTTAGAGCCGGATTTGATCATAGTATCGCTGGGCACAAACGACGCTCAGGGACGTTACCGGGACCAGGTGATGAAGGCTAATCTACAGCTATTTATGGATAATCTAATTAGTGCCAATCCAGCCAGCGCCCTGCTGTTTACCCTTCCTCCGGATTCCTATAAGCATGGCAAGCTAAACCCCGCTACCAGCAGCATCGAAGCCAATATCCGCGAATATGCAACAGAGCACAATCTGGCCTGGTGGGAGCTCAGGGCTGTAATGGGTGGCGCAGGCAGCATCAATACCTGGAGGCAGCACAAGATGGCAGCTAAGGACTTTTTGCATTACACTCCAAAGGGATACATGCTGCAAGGACATCTCTTTTATCAAAGCCTGATCAAGGGATACAAGACATACAGCGAAAACGGGGAGCTTAGATGAATCAGATTTGGCAGAGCATCCTTGATTCGTTAAACTACGATCAAGCCAATCCTCTGCTTTTCAATAGCACTTTCTTCCTCTTTTTCTTTATCCTCGTGCTCTTGATCTATCCTCTGGTGGTGAATCGCACCCGCATCAGGGTCTGGTATCTGCTCGCTGTCTCACTTTACTTTTACTTTAAGACCAGCGGCAGCTTCGTTCTGCTTTTACTGCTCACAGCTTTTGTCAATTTTGCCCTCGGTGCAGCAATCCATCGCAGTGGCAGCAAGAAAGGTCGGCGGGCCTGGCTGGGGCTCAGCCTATTGTGGAATCTGGGGACTTTGGGCTACTTCAAATATACGAATTTCATCATTGGCACCATCAATCAGCTCTTTGGTGGTTCTATTCCGATGATGGACATCTTTTTACCGGTTGGTATCAGCTTTTTCACCTTCCAGACCTGGAGCTACACCCTGGATATATACTTCAAAAAGCTGGAGCCCATCCGCAGCTTCAAAGATTTTGCCTTTTTTGTTTCCTTCTTCCCGCAATTGGTCGCCGGCCCCATCGTAAGAGCCTCTTACTTCATCCCGCAAATTCACAAAAAGCTGGAACTGGATGAAGATACCATCGCCCGAGCCTTGGTATTGATCTTTGCCGGTTTGCTCAAGAAAGGCGTGATCGCAGATTATCTCTCGGTGAATTTTGTGGATCGTATCTTTGAGAATCCCGCGCTTTTTTCTGGTATGGAAAACCTCTTTGGAGTCTATGCTTATGCTTTGCAGATTTACTGCGATTTCAGCGGCTACTCTGATATCGCCATAGGCCTGGCCGCTTTGATGGGTTTTAGCCTGCCCATTAACTTTAATAGTCCCTACAAGGCCCATAGCGTTACAGATTTCTGGCGCAGATGGCATATCTCGCTTTCCACCTGGCTCAGGGACTATGTTTACATTCCCTTAGGCGGAAATCGCAAAGGTAAGAGCCGGCAGTACCTGAACCTGGGAATCACAATGCTCCTGGGTGGACTCTGGCATGGTGCAAGCTGGAATTTCGTCTTTTGGGGAGGCCTGCACGGGGTGGCTTTGATCTTTGACAAAGCCTGGCTCAGCCTGAAAATCGCTCACAGCAAAGTAATGAAGGTGATAGGAGTCGTAGTCACTTTCCATTTTGTGTGTTTTGCCTGGATCTTTTTCCGTAGCCGCACTTTTGATAGTGCATGGCTCATGATCAATCGCATCTTTACGTCTTTTAATGCGGCCTTGTTCAAACACTGGTTCAATGAATATCAGGCAATAGCGTATCTCATTGTCATTGGTTTCCTGGCGCATTGGCAACCCGATTCCTGGCAGATAGCCTATGAGAGATTTTTGGGCAAATTGCCCTGGCCGCTCAAATCTCTGGCTCTGGCTCTGGTGATCTGGATACTGTTTCAAGCCAAAAGCGCAGACTTACAACCCTTTATCTATTTCCAATTTTAAGGAGTTCAGATGAAATACCTCAAACCCGCCCTTCAGCCCTATCTTTGGGGCTCACATAGCTTTATCCAGTCCTTTTTACATGTCTTCGAATCCGGCCCGTTGGCCGAAGCCTGGTTTGGCGCTCACCCCAATGCTCCCTCCAAGATAGAGGGTCGCAGGCTGGACGAAATCATCGCCACAGAGCCTGCATATTGGCTTGGTACACAACAGCTTAAGCTTCCCTTCTTAATGAAGATTCTCGCTGCAGATCAGGCCCTGTCCATCCAGGTGCATCCTTCCAAAGGCCAGGCTGAAATTGGCTTTGCCCGTGAAAACGAGCTGGGACTGCCGCTCAATGACCCCACACGCAACTATCGGGATAACAATCATAAACCGGAGCTGATCATGGCTTTGACGGATTTTCATGCCCTCTGTGGCTTTCGGAGCTATGCTCAGATCATAGAAGCTTTTCAGCAATGTGAAATCACCGGAATCTTCCAGAACTTCCCGCACTTTGCCGAGGAGCCCAATGCTACCAGTTTTGCCCCACTGTATGAAGAAATCATTACCCGTCAGCCTCTGGCAAATCTGAATGCTATCCTTTTGCAGCTCCCCGCGGAAGGTAAATGGGCTCAAGAGATATCCTGGATGCATGAACTCATCAAACTCTATCCCAATGACAACAGCGTGATCTCTCCCCTCTTAATGAATCTGATCCTGCTGAAACCTTATCAAGCCATCAGCCTGGAAGCTAAAATAGTGCACGCCTACCTAAGAGGTGCTGGCATTGAGATAATGGCCAATAGTGATAATGTGCTACGCGCCGGACTCACTTCCAAGCATATTGATACCGTAGAACTGCTGAGGGTGATGAGTGTAGAACCATCTTCACCGATTGTTATCGATCCGCAAAAGGATATAAATCAACTTATCGAGTACCATAGCCCCGTGAAAGACTTTGCCCTTTATCGTATTATACTTCAGGGGCAGATGCAGCTACCCCCAATGCCTGGACCCAAGATCCTGCTCGGCTTGCAAGGAAGAGCAGAGCTCATTTCTGGAGTGCAAAGCTTGATGCTAAACAAAGCCGATAGTATTATCATTCCCCATGAAGAGCAAAATATCACCCTGATGGGAGAAGCAGAAATAGTGGTAGCAGGTATGCATAAAGAGGCGCAGCCCGCCGGCTCTGATCTTTTTTGCTTTGATATGATCATGGTTGATTAAACTGCGAAGATTGACCTCATCTATGGGTCTTAGCCCTAACGCCCCAAAACAATCCGTCGGTCTCAATGCGTGGGATTTGGGCTTGGAACCTGTATCGCCCATGGAAGCAAATTGAGTCCTGAAAGAGACGCCATGTTTGATAGACCCCAACGAACAGGCCATAATCAACCTTTGGTAAAAAAAGAGACTGTTCAAAAAGACCCGACTAATTTCCAATAAGTCATCGCATTGGATAGGCAAAAAAAAGTGGGCGAAAAGCTATATTTTCTACCCCGATCCCTGAATTGACAAGAAGCTCTGCAAACCACCTGCCACACAATCGCCAGAGTTCCAGCAGGACGACATTTCAGATAACATCTTGGACTTCTTCTACCGGATGCTTAAGCTTGCAATATGCTCTAATCTCTACTCCAGTTTTGGTTTCAAAGCTGTTCCCCGTGCTGGATTCGATGCGTCTCGCATCGACAAGGCCGCAGGCCTTGAAAAAGAGCAGGTTCCCTGTTCTGCAGGCGAGACGCCTGCAATCCAGTACTTTACCCGCCACCGGAGTTCTTTCCCGCCACTGAAGTTCAACGTCCCAGTCAGTTAGCCTTGACTTCGACGTGCAATATCAGCCAAAACCACCCGAGTCCCAGCGGGACGGAATTTCAGATAGCAAACACCGCCCAGCCCATAATCTGCAGAAATTGAGCTTGACATAAAAAACAAGATTATGTTTACTGTAATCATGGAGCTTGTAATGGAAATAGATCTTGTTTACGTTTCATCTGATATGGGTATCTGTTCCATAGAATTTTTAGGTGGATTCCTTTTTTTGAGGATGAAGCAGAATATAGATAGTGTGTTTAGTAGCCGGGTAATTGGCTCACGTTAAATCAATGAACATGTAGTTATGGCAAAACAGAACTGTTTGTATAAAGACCTTGAGCTTTATGCAAGCTTGATATCTGCTTGCCACAAAGCACGACAGGAGAAATAAAATGTCTGCACATACTTGTAAATCCACATCGCTCTTAGGAACACAACTGAAATCTGCTGACAATACATTAGCAGATTGTGAACTATTTGATCTAATGGGGGGGGGGTGAGCAATTATCTTGTTATGATGCGTAGTCTCATTCTCACTTCCTTACTTTTAATTTCTTGTGTATGGCTGCTTGCAGCCCCGGTACCAGAAGCGACCATCCTCCAGGTTGCAGAAAACTGGTTAGGAATGTACACTGGAATCGAATGCACTGTAGACAATTATGAGCTAGTCACGAATGCCTCGGCGGAGATTGTAATGTACAGAATTGATTTCCTGCCCGATGGATTCGTATTAATTGCTGCAGATGATAGCAGTATCCCGATTTTAGCTTATTCTGAAACTGGTTCTATACTTGATTTTTCAAACCCAGCACGAGAAGAGTTAATCGGCGAATACTCAGCCCAATTAACGGATATTAAAGCTAACAATCTAAGCAACGCTGAGACCTTGCCAGTATGGACATCGATTATCAGTAAGGCATCTGCCACAGAGTTATCTCATTCTATAGGACTGAACACTAACTGGGATCAGAATTCCCCTTACAATAATTTATGCCCTAAGGATTCGACTACGAACAGCAGAAGCCTTGTCGGATGTGTGGCAACTGCTACTTCCCAGATTCTGAACTACTTCAAATTCTGGGATTACTCATTCTCATCCGTAGATAGCTATATCTCTGATTATAATGGCTTTATTACCCATATTGATGCAGATGCAGTTGCGCATAATTTCCCCAATTTTAATACTCTGAATACAAACATGAGCAGCGTAATTTCGAAGTTCAATTCCGATCAAACATTAACAAGCACAGACCTGGCAAGTCTTTGCTTTGCTACGGGCGTTCTTGAACACATGGGATACTCCAGCAGTGCATCCGGCTCAAGCATTAATAATGCAAAGAACGCTTATACAAAATTGAAATATAACGCTACTTTAGCAATCAGATCTACTTATTCGAGCCCAGCATGGAATGACATGATCGTGCAAGATCTGGATGCCTACAAACCTGTTCAATACAGAGGTGTATCAGCTCAAGGAGGACATGCCTTTATTCTTTGTGGCTATCGCACAGTCGGATCAGAAACTCATTTTCAGGTTAACTGGGGCTGGGGACCGAGTTACAATGGTCAATATTATTCCTTAAATGCCCTTAATGCGGGTGGCTACAGTTTTGTTTCCAATCAGATGATGCTACATGGAATAAAACCAAGAATCATAATAAATCAATCAGTGACTTTGAGTGATGGTGCCACAAGTTTAACCGGAATAACCCTTAAAGCTCAGAAAGTATCTGGAGCCGTAAGTTATCATCAAGCCGATCTTAATGGCTTAATAGATATTGATTTACCTTCAGAAGGTCTTTATAACTTAACATTTTACCATCAGAGTAATGCATATATTCCTTATTCGACCGGATATATTAACATGCATAATGGCCTAAATGTCATACAAACAACCCCAATCGTTTTACAACGAAGACCCTCAATCGTTATTGTCCCAACTCATGCACCTACCATACAGGAAGGTATTGACATGGTTGCTGATGGCGGTACTGTAGTTATCTTAGATGGGAACTATACGGTATCCGAGCTGTCTTGGGAAGACAAACACATAAGCCTTCGGGGAGCGACTATCAACGGTGTTACCCTCACAAGTAACTATTCCCCGGCAATCAATCTGGAATGGTCTGGAATAAACAACACTGATATCATACAGAATATCACCTTTCAGGATTGTGAAAATATATGCCCGGTTGATGGAGGGGCCGCCATAACTCTAAACAATGGTGCTTCGCCTCAGATAATAGCTTGTCACTTTATCAATAACAGTGTCGGAATGCCTTACTCACTTGATGAACTGACCTTTGATGGAACTGGCGGAGCTGTCTTTGTAGGCGGGGCTGAAAATCAGACAAGCAGACCAAAATTCTTAAGATGTAATTTCACCGATAACTTCACTAACGTTGGCACTGGAGGAGGGGCTGTCGCTTTATATGGTGTTGCTGAGTTTTCATCATGCACGTTTGATAATAACTATACAACTGTTCCGGTGGGCTGTGGTCCTCCAGATAATAAATATACTGGGCCTTGCATAAATGCCGGAGGTGCCGTACTGATCAACACACAAGAAATGCCGGGTGAAATTATTTTTCAAAGTTGTACCTTTATCAATAACCTTGGCATGTCCGAAGCAGATGATATCTTCGTATGGAATGTAGATAATCTCGATGTCCTGCGAGTACAAAGCTGCACTTTCAAAAAGGTAGATCCTGATTACCGTTATAACCAACCCTCAATCATGTTATTACGTGAGCGGTTTTCCGAGCCATACTCGCAAGATATGCATGCTCATTTCCTGTTCAAAAACAACAGCTTTATCAATAATGATAAAGGCGCAGTTTATTATCATGATTACCAGGGTAAAAATCCGATGACCTTTATCAATAATGTAGTTGCGAACAACGAGAACGATGGTTACGGTTTTTACCTCAGCTATTATGGGACGGCCCCCCAGAATCCGGATTACTTCAAGTTCGATAACAATACTTTCAAAAATATACGGGGTAAAGGACTTGTCCTTTACCAGGGCAATGTCTATACTCTAAACAACAATGTCTTTGACAATTGCAGTCAATATGGAGTTTATTGGGGAGGCTACGATTCCGGTTTTCCTCAATATGCAACTCAGGGTTTAATCGTGAACAATTGCATATTCACAGACTTGAGTCCCCAATATGATCATACTGGAACTGGGAACTTTACGCTGACCGAAAACTCTGTAATGGTTGTAGCAAATACCTATCTTGATGCAAACTATCGGCCTATATGGACTGCTTCTATAATGTCCCCCTGCATTGACACCGGAATAGGCGACCCCGATCCTGACGGCACACCTCGTGATATAGGAGCCATAAGAGCAGTGGATCATCGCTATTGGGAATACTCTTTCGAAAATCAGGCAGATCGTGATAGATGGTATTGGGTGAGCTATCCAGTGCTGAATACAATTACAGATAATGCACTTCAGGCGAGTGTATTCTTTGAGGAATTGCTGCATATACATAAAGACTCACAAGATGAGTACACTCCCACCTACCTGCATAGTATATGTTGGATGGTGGAGGGTGAGCCTGAGAGCATAGCATGGTATAATGAAGATTGGACGTCAACCCAGTTTACCCATTATGTTTCCAGCCCTCAAGGCTATAAGATCAAGCTCTTGCAGGGAGTCCCGGATACTGTTACTTTTACAGAAAGCGGATTTAAAACGCCTGATAATCTGCAATTCCCCATCTATGGAGGAGTGGAAAACTGGCTGGGCTACTTCTGCGAAGAGTCCCGAATGCCACAGGATGCCTTTGCCGCTATCTGGGATGACATCACCATGGTCAGAACCAAAGATTGGTGTCTGTATAGGGATCCCAATGGTGGACTTGGTAAGGTGGCAGGAATAATTCTTCCGATAAATTACGGTGACATGGTTATTGTGACCACTATGAACGATCACAGCTTCCGGTGGGGAAGCAGTAACCCCGTACCGCCACACAGCAAGTCAAGATCCGAGAGCTTTATCTACGATGAAAAGGCGGATTACATACCCGTTTACATAAACATACCGGAAGATATGCAGATGGACCTCAAGGAAATCGGCTTGTATCTGGATGGAATATGCAAAGGCGCGGTGGTTATCGATAGCGATTATGAACAGATCTCCGCTTATGTGGATAGCCCTGATGAGCTTATAAATTCAGACCTGGAGCTTGTCTTTCATTATGATGACAGCAAAAGGCCGGATTCTGAGCTTAGAGCCACAAGCTACCATCCGGGCAAGATGCAGCCTCAGTATGGGTTTTCAGGAGCGAGATATCCATTTTACGAGATATCTATTAGCCAGAAAGATCTGGATAATATCAAGCCGCCTGTCTTTGGGCTGAACCAAAACTATCCCAATCCCTTCAATCCGATCACTACGATCAGCTACTCGATGCCTGAGGCTGCCAAAGTCCGCCTGGATATCTACAACCTCAAAGGGCAATTAGTAAAGACGCTCATCGATAGCGAAATGGAAGCCGGGCCACACAGCGTGGTCTGGAACGGAAAAGATGGCAATAACCAGGCTGTGGCCAGCGGTATATATTTCTACCGCCTCAGCAGCCCCAATAATACCCAAACCAAGAGAATGCTCTTGATGAAATAACCTGAACTATGGGGAGGGAGAGATCCCTCCCCATAATCTCATGGAGATAAAAATGAATAGACTATATATCCTGATCATTCTGGCAGTAATCATCCCCTGCAGTGCAATAGCTATGACCCGGACCGTAAAATTGGATGGTACCGGAGATTACACAAGCATTCAAGCGGCCCTTGATGCTGCCAATCCCGGAGACACCGTATTAGTACATCCCGGCAGGTACTATGAAAATCTGACCATTCGGACCAATGACATCATCTTGATGAGCCTGGAAGGAATTATCGGAGACCCGGCTTACATTGATTCCACCATTGTTGA
>Ga0265293_10003606_pt1 | contig 28545 bp, 30 predicted proteins | sample Munlanlewell138R_FD_192505 | JGI IMG/M metagenome (GOLD analysis project Ga0265293, IMG submission 192505) | Leachate microbial communities from a municipal landfill in Southern Ontario, Canada - Leachate well 138R | ecosystem: Engineered > Solid waste > Landfill > Unclassified | place: Canada... | reverse complement strand
GTAATTTTTTGGCCGCGAAGGCATAACTTGCGGCAATGGGGAGGCTATCATGGCTGTATACAGAAAGCTAAATCAGCAGCAGGATCAAAGGCAGGCCACGCTGAGAAATCTGGTTACGGGCCTGCTATGGCATGGCCGTATTGAGACTACGCTCGCTCGCGCCAAAGAGGCGAGAAGCATAGCGGAGAAGCTTATTACGCTTGCCGTTAAAGAACACGCGAATACAATTAAAGTTATAAAAACCGTTAATGACGACGACGGGAAGAAAAAAAGCGAAGTTTTAAACGATATGCCGTCTAAGCTCGCGGCCAGGCGCCGTTTGATGCAGTATCTTTACAATGTTCCCGAGCCTAAAAAAGACGGCGAGAACAAGTTTGATTATAAAAAGCGCACGGGAGACGTGGCGAATCCGCTTGTTGAGAAGATGTTTCGCGAGTACGGCCCGAAGTATTACAAGCGCGCGAAGGAGCTTGGCACCGGCGGCGGATATACCCGTATAATAAAAAAGGGTCCGCGGCGCGGCGACGGGGCGGAGACTGTTATACTCGAGCTTGTCTGATAAATAAAATAGCGGCGTTATGATTTAAAAAAGGCTTTGAGATTTGATTTCAGAGCCTTTTGGTGTATAATTGAGCGAATAAAAAAATGGAGAACAATATGGCGATTATTGACGCGCAAGATATCTCATACGCTTATACGGGCGAAACCGGCTCGACGCCGGCGCTTACTGATATTTCACTTAAAGTGCCAAAGGGTGAGCTGATTGCCATTATAGGACGCAACGGTTCCGGTAAGTCGACGCTTGCAAAGCATATAAACGCGCTTTATCTGCCAAACTCGGGCAGGGTGTTGATTGACGGTATGGATACGAAGGATGAAACAAAGGTATGGGATATACGCAAATGCGCGGGAATGGTGTTCCAAAATCCCGATAACCAGCTTGTCGCCACAATTGTGGAGGAAGATGTCGCGTTCGGGCCGGAAAATATAGGCGTACCGCCCGCCGAAATAAGGAAACGCGTTGATGCCGCGCTTTCAGTGGTTAATATGGGCGATTACGCCGACCGTGCGCCGCACATGCTTTCCGGCGGACAAAAACAGCGCGTGGCTATAGCGGGCGTGCTGGCTATGCAGCCCGATATAATAGTATTCGACGAACCGACGGCCATGCTTGACCCGGAGGGGCGCGCGGAGGTTCTCGCCACCATAGAGAAGCTTAATAAAAGCGGCAAGACGATACTTCTGATTACACATTATATGGAAGAGGCGCTGTTTGCCGATAGGGTTATAGTGATGGCGGAGGGACGTGTTATGGCAGAAGGGACGCCGCGCGAAATTTTCGCGAATGAGGATTTGCTATATAGGGCGGGGCTTGAGGCGCCGCCTCACATTGCCCTTTATCATAAGCTTAAAAATAAAGGATATAGTTTGGGCGAATGTCCTCTTACAACCGATGAACTGGTGGAAAAAATATGTCTATTGAGCTAGATGGACTAACATATGTATATATGCCAAAAACACCGTTTGAAGCCAAGGCTGTTGAGAATATAAGCCTTAATATAAAGGACGGCGATTTTTTAGGCGTAATAGGGCATACAGGCTCCGGCAAGACCACGCTTATAGGGCTTATGGCAGGGCTGCTAAAGCCGACGGCGGGGCGCGTGCTGATAGACGGGCAGGATATAAACGCCAAGGGCTATGACAAAAAGGCGCTGCGGCGTCATATAGGTGTCGTATTCCAGTATCCTGAGCATCAGCTGTTTGAGGAAACGGTTTATAAAGATATAGCGTTCGGTCCGCGCAAGATTAACGTTTCGGAGGAAGAGACGGACCTGCGCGTAAAGTACGCCATGGAGCTTATGGAGCTTGACTATGAAAATATAAAGGAGCTCTCGCCGTTTGAGCTTTCGGGAGGGCAGAAAAGGCGCGTCGCAATAGCGGGGGTGCTTGCCATGCGGCCGCGCGTGCTTATACTTGACGAGCCTGTGGCGGGGCTTGACCCGAAAGGGCGCTCACATCTTATGCGGCTTATAACAAAGCTTAACGGCGAAGGCGTAACGATAATAATGATAACTCATTCAATGGACGATTTGGCTGAAAACGCAAATCGGGTTGTCGTTCTTAACGGCGCCAAGCTTTTTATTGACGATACGCCGTCAAAAGTGTTTATGCAAAAAAAATTGCTGCGGGACATTGGGCTTGACGTGCCGTATGTGTCGAGAATTGCGCAGAGCCTTCGCGAACGCGGCAAGAATATACCTGACGATGTGATACGTTTTGCTCAGCTTGAGGAGTGCGTAACGCGCGTTTTGGAGGGCGGGCAATGATTAGCAATATTACTCTCGGGCAGTTTTTTCCCGGTAATTCTATTATACACCGGCTGGACGCGCGTATTAAACTGGTGCTTACAGTCGCCGTTATCGTTCTTGTTTTTTTAGTCCGCACAATAACCGGCTACGCTGTTGTTTTAGGGTTTTTTGTTTTGACGATTTTGCTGTCCCGTTTAAGCGTAAAATATGTTTTAAAGGGCTTAAAACCTCTTTGGTTTATACTTGTATTCACCTTTGTGCTTAATACCTTTTTCTATTCGGGCGGCACCGAATTGTTTTCCTGGTGGATTCTGCGCGTAACGGAGGAAGGGCTGGTAAGCGCCGTAAGGCTGGCTGTGAGGCTTATTTACCTTATAACAGCCACAACTATGCTTACGCTTACAACTTCGCCCATCGCTTTAACCGACGGTCTTGAGAGCCTGCTGAAGCCCTTAAAGGCAATACGGTTTCCCGTACACGAGCTTGCCATGATGATGACAATAGCCATGCGGTTTATACCCACATTGATAGAAGAGACGGATAAGATAATGAAGGCGCAGACCGCGAGAGGCGCGGAATTCGATTCGGGCAATGTGCTAAAACGCGCCGCGGGTATGGTTCCGCTGTTGGTGCCTTTGTTCGTCAGCGCTTTCAGGCGGGCGGACGAGCTGGCCTTCGCTATGGAATCGCGCTGTTACAACGGCGGAAAAGGGCGCACCAGAATGAAGGTGATGCGTCTTAACTGCCGTGATTTTGTCGCCGCGGCTTTTGTATCGGGGCTTATGGTGTTCGCGGTTTTGGGGTTTTAGGCGGTGGACGGCGTATGCGCGTAAAACTGACGGTAGAATATGACGGCACTAAATACGCGGGCTGGCAGCGCCAGAAGAACGCCGTTTCAGTGCAGGAGACGCTGGAGCGCGCTTTTTTTGCCGCGACGGGAGAAAAAGTCTGCGTACACGGCGCGGGGCGCACGGACGCGGGCGTTCATGCGCGCGCGCAGGTTGCGCACCTTGATACAAACTGCTCAATTCCGGCCGGCAGAATAAGCTTCGCGCTGAATATGCATCTGCCGGCTGATATACGCGTGCTAAATTCGCAAGAGACTGCGCAGGATTTTCATTCGCGTTACTGCGCCAAAGCCAAAACATACAGATATACAATACACAACGATTTTCACGCGCCGGCGATAATGCGGCATACCGCCGCTCACGTTCGCGGAGATCTGGATATAGGCGCGATGCGCAAGGCGGCGCAGGCGGTTATAGGGACGCATGATTTCGCGGCTTTTTGCGCAGCCGGAAGCGGTATAGAAAGCACGGTGAGGACGGTGCATGATATTGATATTTATCAGCGGCGGCCGCTGATATACATAGATATTACAGGCTCGGGTTTTCTTTACCGAATGGTGCGCATAATCGCGGGCACACTCATAGAAATAGGGCTTAAAAAGAGACCGCCGGAATGCATGGCGGGTATTATAGCGGGCAGGGACAGGAACGCGGCGGGAATAACCGCTGCCGCAAAAGGATTGACGCTTATGAACGTGAGCTATCGGCCGGACGCGGATGAAAGAGGTTATAGTGAAAAATAAGTTTAAAAGCAGAATATTCAGGCTTTTATTTGCCGCCGCCATATTGGCCGGTCTTACGGGGATAGGCCTTGGAATTATAGCCATGCTTTGCTCAACGGCAATAAGCGTAGGTATGATAATTCCCGTACTGGGAGGAATACTGCTGGTTATATGGGGCTTTATACGGCTTATTCGCCCCGGTCCGGCGTTAAAATATAAAGCCTTGCGAAGGGCGGTAATAATATGCGTATGCGCCGTGTTATTGGCAGCCGTTTTTTTTGAGGCGCTTATTCTTTCGGCGTTAACGGCTCCAAAGCCGGACGTCGATCCGGATTTTGTTTTGGTTTTGGGCTGCGGCATATTCCCCGACGGAACGCTTACATATTCTTTGAAAAGCAGATTGGACAGCGCTTATAATGAACTGTTATCGTATCCCGGGGCAATATGTATTGTTTCGGGAGGGCGCGGCGGCAGTGAGCCCGTGCCCGAAGCGCGGGCTATGTATCAATATCTTGTATCTTGCGGCATTAATGAAGACCGTATAATAATGGAGCCGCGGTCGCGCAATACCGCGGAAAACATGAAATATTCGGCGGCGATTATTAATGATAACGGAGGTGGAACCGCCGCTGTGGTGACAAGCGATTATCATGTTTACCGCGCACTGGTTACCGCGAAAAGATACGGTGTCGACGCTTACGGCATAGGCGCGCCCACCAACTGGCGCATACTTGCGGCTTGTCACATACGCGAATATGTGGGGATTATAAAAGAGGCGCTTTCGCGCAACGAATAACCGTTTCTTTTCGAACAATAATAAAAAACGCTGTCGTCATTCGGCACATAAGCCTTGCGTTTTTGTCGAACTATATAGTAATATGGCTTATACATAATAAATGATTTAAAATTCTAGGAGGATAAAAATGAAGAAAACTTTTGCATTAGCCTTGGCGCTTATAATGGCGCTGGCGCTTGTTGTGACAGGATGTACGAATGCCGATCAGTCCGCGGGAAAAAAAGTAAAAGCCGGTTTTATTTATATCGGCCCGGCGGCGGACGGCGGTTTTGCAACGTCTCACGATGTAGCGCGTAAGGCGATTGAAGCCGATCTTGGTGTGGAAACCATTTATAAAGAGCTCGTGCCGGAGGGCGCCGAAGTGGAAGATGTTATAGACAACATGGTCGACCAGGGCTGCAATGTTATATTCGGCTGCTCTTTCGGATACATGGACCACATGAAGGCAAAAGCGGCGGAGTATCCGGATGTTATATTCCTGCACTGCAGCGGGTATGAATCCAATGATACCAACTTTGCAAATTATTTCGGTCGTATATACCAGGCTCGCTTTTTATCGGGGCTTGCGGCGGGGCTTGCGACACAGAGCAATCAGCTTGGATATGTCGCGGCGTTTCCTATTCCCGAGGTTGTACGCGGGCTGAACGCGTTTTCGCTGGGAGTTAAGGCGGCAAATCCTAACGCAACCGTCGAAGTTATTTGGACGGGCGATTGGGTTGACGCGACAAAGGCGAAAGAAGCCGCCAACGCGCTTATCTCTAACGGATGCGATGTTATAGCTCAGCATCAGGACGCCACCAGCCCGCAGCAGGCCGCAGAGGAAGCCGGTGTTTTTTCGGTCGGTTATCACTGCGACATGATAAGCGTCGCGCCCAACGCGAACATAGCGTCGGCGGTATGGAACTGGACGCCGTACTATAAGGCGGTCATACAGTCTATAATCGACGGCGAGTATAAGAATGAAAACTACTGGGGCGGCATGGACGAAGGCGTTATCGACGTGGTTCTCACGGTAAACGCGCCGCAAGGAGCGAAGGCGCTGACGGACGATTATAAGTCAAAGCTTGCCGACGGCAGTTGGGACGTTTTTACAGGCCCGCTTACAGACAATCAAGGTAATGCCGTTGCGGCGCAGGGCGAGGTTTTAAGCGACGAGGCTATGCTGTCAATGGACTGGCTGTATGAAAACGTCATAGGCATTATTCCCGCCGAATAGTAAGAATGGATACGGATACCGTTATTCGATTAAACGGAATAACAAAAAGGTTTGGCTCTGTGACAGCTAACGATTGTGTGGATTTCTCTCTGAAAAAGGGAGAAATCCATGCTGTTTTAGGTGAAAACGGTTCAGGCAAATCGACATTAATGAACATACTTTCGGGACTTTACAGACCGGACGCGGGAGAAGTATATATAAACGGTAAACCTACGGTTATATCGTCGCCCGCCGTCGCCATATCGCATGGAATAGGAATGATACATCAGCATTTCAAACTGGCGGAAGCGTTTACCGCGCTTGATAACGTGCTTGTCGCCAATCCACAAGGGATATTTAAAAACAGCAAAAAGAAGTTCGCGGAGATTTCAGCTTTGTCAAAAAGCTACGGTTTTGATGTTGATTTGCGCTGTTATGTTAAAGACATGCCGGTCGGCCAGAAGCAGGCTGTTGAGATTATTAAGGTATTGTACAAAGGCGCGGATATACTTATACTCGACGAACCCACGGCGGTGCTGACGCCACAGGAAACCGAAAAGCTTTTTGGTATTATGCGTTCAATGCGCGACGCGGGCAAATCAATAATATTCATATCGCATAAGCTCGGTGAAGTTATGGCCGTTACCAATCGCGTTACGGTATTGCGTAAAGGCAAGTCAGTAGCGACGTTTAAAACCGGCGATATTGACGAGTTAAAACTGGTACGTCACATTGTAGGCAAAGAGGTTGACCTGGCTATTAACAGAACCAAAGCCGCGCGCGGAGAAAAACTGCTGGAAGCGGTTTCACTAAGCGCAAACGATATTGACGGCTCGCCCGTTTTGCATGACGTATCGTTTGATGTTTACGAAGGAGAGATACTTGGCGTTGCGGGTGTCGCGGGCAGCGGGCAAAAACAGCTCTGCGAAACGCTGGCGGGGCTTAATCCAAAATATGAAGGAAGCGTTAAACTGCTTGGAGAGAACCTGTCCGGACTGCGTCCTATTGATATAATAAGACGCGGAGTATCGATGAGCTTTGTTCCCGAGGACAGGCTGGGGATGGGGCTTGTCGCCGGTATGACAATAACCGAAAACATGATGCTGAAAGAGCACAGCACGCAAAAAGGGCTTTTTATAAACAAGAAGCCGTATGCGCAGATGGCGCGCGATGTTGTTAAACAGCTCTCGATTGATACTCCGGATATTGATTTTCAAGTAAGCCGTCTTTCGGGGGGGAATATACAAAAGGTGTTGGTGGGCAGAGAGCTTCGCTCAGGCCCGAAACTGCTTATTATGGCGTACCCTGTCAGAGGGCTTGATATAGGCGCGTCTATGCAGATATATTCTCTTATAAACTCGCGGAAAGAAGCCGGAACAGGCATAATATATGTCGGTGAAGACCTGGACGTTCTGATGCAGCTTTGCGATAGGATACTTGTATTGTGTCACGGCTGCGTAACCGGAATAGCGGATGCGCGGAAAACAACAAAAACCCAGCTGGGATTTATGATGACAGGCCAGAGGAGGGAGAACATGCAATGAGAATTGTCGCGAGAGATAGCATCAGCGGCCGGAAAGCTTTTCTGATAAGATTTCTCGGCGTTGTATGTGCGCTTTTAACAGGCATGATTTTTCTTGCCATCGCGGGGTTTGATCCTTTTTCCGCAATGATATCCCTTTTGGAAGGCGCTTTCGGTAACGGCCGGAGAATTGCCAAAACGGTTGAGTTCGCTATACCTCTCGTTATAACATCGCTTGGAATATCGCTCGCATTCCGCATGAAGTTCTGGAATATAGGTGCTGAAGGCCAGATATGCATGGGAGCTTTCGCGGCTTCTTATTTCGCGCTCTTTTGCGCCGATTGGCCGGTCTGGCTGTTGTTTTCGGCAATGACCGCCGCTTCGTTTGCGGCCGGGGCGTTATGGGCGGCAATACCCGCTTTTTTAAAAGTGAAGTGGGGTACAAATGAAACGCTCGTTACTCTTATGCTCAATTATATTGCCATAAAAATAATACAATATCTCCAGTATAACGCATGGAAGGACCCGGGCGCGCGCGGGTTTCCAAAAATCGCGATGTTTGACGCTAAAGCGCTTCTTCCTCAAATTTTCGGCGTTAATATAGGGTGGATTGTCGCCATAGGGCTTATTGCGGTTATTTACTTTTTTATAACGCGCAGTAAAGGCGGTTACAGGATAAATGTTATAGGTGAATCGGCGGACACGGCGCGGTACGCGGGCATAAATGTGCATAAAACGATGGTGATTACAGTATGCATAGGCGGGGCGCTGGCGGGGCTCGCGGGCATGATACAGGCGACAGGCGTAGAACGGACGCTGAATGAAACGCTTTCGGCAGGATATGGATACACCGCCATTATCACCGCATGGCTCGCGCGGTTAAACCCTGTCGCCATAGGCATAGTATGTATTTTATTCGCCGCGTTGACACAGGGGGGGAATTTTATACAAACCGCCTATAACATACCCAGCGCGGCGGCGTCGGTGTTTCAAGGTCTTGTGCTGTTGTTTGTGCTGGCGTCCGAATTCTTTTTAAGGTATAAAATAGTAAGGTCACTGCCAAGGGGGGCGCAATAAACTATGGATATATTAACATCTTTTCTCGCCGCCACAATTTCATCGGGCACTCCGCTGCTTTATGCTACCCTCGGCGAGATTTTAACCGAAAAGGCGGGGAATTTAAACCTTGGCGTTGAGGGAATGATGCTTCTTGGCGCGGCATTTTCTTTTATTACCGGAATGGCTTTCGGCAGTCCGCTTTTGGCGTTGCTCGCGGGTATGGCCGCCGGCGGTATAGGCGCGCTTATATACGCGTTTCTTACGGTAACATTGCGAGCCAATCAGGTTGTTACGGGTTTATCGCTGACGATTTTCGGCACGGGGCTCGCTAACTTTATAGGCAATTCCGTAACGGGGCTTACGCTTTCAAATCAGGTAACGGGTGTTTACCAGCGTTTTGCCATACCGCTGCTGTCGAAAATACCGGTTATAGGCCAAGCTTTCTTTATTCAAAGCATTTTTGTTTACATTGGTTACATTGCCGCAATCGTAATGTGGATTTACCTTAATAAAACCACCGCGGGATTAAGAGTGCGCACCGTTGGGGAAAACCCGGGCGCAGCGGATACCGCGGGTATTGCCGTTAATGGCAATAAATATATACATATTTGCATAGGCGGCGTGCTGTCGGGAATTGCCGGCGCTTATTTATCATTGAATTACAGCACGACTTGGCAGCCCGGTATAACAGGCGGTATGGGATGGATTGCGGTAGCGCTTGTCATTTTCTCGGTATGGAATCCGCTTCGCGCGCTGTTCGGCGCTTATATTTTCGGAGCGTTGAGGATAGTGGGCTTTCAGCTTCAGTCACTTAAAATAAACATTCCTATTCAGATAGTGGACATGCTGCCTTATGCGTTTACAATAATCGTGCTTATTATGGTTTCCGCGAGAAAATCACGCAAGAATCCGCCTCCAGGCAGCCTTAGCATACCCTATTTCAGAGAGGAACGATAAGGATATCGGTTTTATTGTTTGGCAATTGAACAATACAGCCATGCCGTTTATACCGGTTCCATCCGACATATTAGTATCGGTAAATATCGGTGGTTTGGATAAAATATTGACAAAACAAATGAAGATATTTTATAATATATAGTATGTTACATTAATATGTTGGGAGAGTTAATATAAGCAAGTTATACGGCAACAATTTATTATATGAAAGAGGGTCACTCAATTGTATTATAATGAACAAAATTTAGTTCTGTCCGGCAAACCGCCTAATTTAAACGAATGGGCTTATATGGCGATTAAAAGCCATATTTTAGAGCATCAGATAAAGCCGGGTATGCAGCTTAATATTGAGGATCTTTCTAAAGAACTTGGCATAAGCAGAACGCCAATACGGGAAGCGTTGTTGCGCTTGCGGCAGGAAGGCCTTGTTATATCATTGTCCCGCGTTGGTTTTTTTGTATGCGGCGTTACGAAACAAGATTTTGAGGATATATTTGGTTTGCGAAAGATCGTTGAATCTCATGCGGCGGAGCAGCTTGCGGTAAAAATAACCACGGATGAGCTTGATGAAATAATAGACTTAAACCAACAATGCAAAACCATGGCCGAACAGGGCGATACAAAAGAATATAACAGATACGATGTTTTGCTGCATGGAACTATTGTTAGCAGCATGGAAAACCAAAAGATTAAAGATATATTTGACGGTATTGCAGATTTGGTATATAGAATCAGAGTATATGCGCTGCACTCTCCTGAAAACATACGGCTTTCTCTTCTGGAACACGAAAAGATAATACAGGCTTTTAAAGAAAAAGATACGGAAGATGCCCGCTTGGCTATGTCGACACATATCTCTAATATCAGGGACAGATTAAGCCATATTGTTGACTTCTACGACGGAATCGAAAGCCGACAGCCTGTAAAAAGCCGTTTTTTATAAATCTTTATTTAATTATATCCCTCGCTGAAAATGCATAAAGGATTTTGCGGTCAAAAGAGATTGACATTGTCAGTTTTGTTTTATATAATATATTACGTAATACATGGCACAAAGCAACTTTGCGGATTATCATTCATATTTTGCGCGGCGAAAAAACTGGTGGATGCTACCGGACGATTTCCCCAAGAATGATGAGCTGGTAATTCTAAAACCCATTGCGGGGATTGTAAGAAATGTACACTTTAAAGATGTTATAGGTAAGGACGCGGTCGCTTTGGGAACCGGACAGGTTAAACTTGACGGTGTTGTAAAGCAGCTTTATGACGCGGGCTATGACGGAGTGTTAAGCTGGCAGACAGAAGGTCTTCAGGAGACCGAGGTGTCAAAGAAGTGGATGAAACAAAGCATTGAATATACAAAAAAGCTGCTTGAAGAAGTAGAATAACCGTAAAAGGCCGGAGTTTGCCGCATAAAGTGGCGGACTCCGGTTTTAAACATATACCAATACAGAGATTACGGAGAAAAACAGATATGAAACTGCTGAGAAAAAAGAGCTATCGTTATGCAATATCATCGGCCGAAGCCGCGCCTAAAACCGCGCCTATATTGCTGCTGGGCAGCATAGAGCAAAATCTTGTTTTGGCTAAAAGCTTGGGATATGACGCCATAGAGGTACATCTTAGGGAGAATTCTTTATTGGATTACGACGGTATATTAAAGCAATGCGGCAAACACAAAGTTAGTATTGCGACCATTGTAACCGGCAGGCTGGCTACGCAGGAGGGAGTTTCGCTTACGGATTCATGCGCTGAAAAGAAGTCGGCCGCGCTGACCGGAGCAAAAAAGTATATAGACATCGCTTGCGCGTTTGGGGCGGATATTGTAATAGGTTGGTTAAGAGGCGGCATAACGTCTTCCAAGGAAGAATATAATAATGCTTTTGGTTCAGCGATAAGTGAGCTGGATGGCTATGCCAAAGAGCGCGGCGTAAAAATATTTATTGAAGCCATTAACAGGTACGAAATAAATTCTATGAACACCGCGCAGGATATATGCGAATTAATAGAGAGGCATAACCTTAAAAATACATACGCGCACCTTGATACATTCCACATGAATATTGAAGAATCTGATATGGAAGAAGCAATAAAACTTTGCGGAAAAAGATTGGGATATCTGCATTTAGCCGACAGCAACAGGCAATATCCCGGAGCGGGGCATATCAATTTTAAAAAAATAGCCGCGGCGCTTGACAGTATAGATTATGAAGGGTATTTGTCGGTTGAATGCCTGCCTTTACCTGATTATTTACCGGCCGCAAAAAAAGCAATTGAGAATTTGAAAAAAATATTTTAAATAAACAGGTGATAATATTGAGTACTTCCAGGTTAAGGCTTAATGCGTTAATGGCTGTTATCCATTTAATGATGCTTGTATATGGAATTTCGCTTACGATGCTCGGTCCGCTGGTCACGGTCTTTATAGAACGGTTTAACATATCGCTGTCGGACAACGGGCTTATAACTTTTTTTCAGGGTATAGGCGGCATAATATGCGTCTTCGCGGGCATTTTTTTCGCGGACAGGTTTAAAAAATCCGCTATTATAAACGCGTCTTTCGCAGTTTACTGCGCTTCGTTGATTGCGCTTTTTTTTACGGATTCGTATTTTCTTTTGCTGGTTTTATTCTTTTCTATAGGCGGCAGCACAAGGATTCTTGAAGCTATTTTTAACGCGTATATAACTGATATACAAAAAGAAAAACGCCGTTTTCATTTGAGTATGCTGCATGTTTTCCTTGGTATAGGCGCGTTGGCAGGCCCTATGCTGTCCACATTATTTATTGATTCGGATATACGGATTAATAATCTTTTCTTATATCTTGGCATACTGTGCGTTATTTTATTGTCGGCGTTTGTTATTGTTCATAAAGGCGTCAAGGAGAACGGTAACCGTATAAACAAAAAATCGGTATCAGTATCTAACGTTTTGTTTAAGAATAAAGCGCTCGTTTTCTTTTTGCCGTCATTTTTATATGTCGGGTACGCAATCGCGTCTTCCATATGGATGCCCGCGTATATGACGCGCGAGCTGCGCGCCGACGCGTTTCTTTCCGGATTTAGCGTTTCATCTTTATGGATAGGCGTTATAGCGGGAAGGCTGCTGTGTTCATTTTTGTTTGCGAAACAAAATGTTAAGTACTTTATTTTATTATGCGGTATATCCGGAGGCGTAATTATTACTATTGCGGTTATTATAAACACGCCCGCGGCTTATATCATAGGATACATTTTGTCCGGTATGACTGTTGGCCCCGCCGTGCCGCTTACCGTTATGATCGCGGGAGATATATTTCCCGATAATACCGGAAGCACGTCGGCTATAATAGGGCTCGGGGCGACAACAGGCGTGATGGTGATACCGTGGCTTATAGGGCTTATCGCTCAAAACGCGCAGTTTTGGACGGCGATATTGGTTCTTAATTTAATTCCTTTTCTTATAGGGGCGTCGGCCTTGATTTTGCCGAATAAGCGGTATGTGAAAAATATCTAAATGTTAATTGCCAAACAAAAGCTCAATATTGTTTTGGTCGAAATAATCTATATAATGCCTCGGCGGTTTCTTATCAGTTACGAAGGCGAACAGCGACTTTAACGGGCAAAAGGATATTGAAGCGGCTTTGTCCACTTTGGTGCTGTCGGCCATCAAAATTATTTTATTGCACCGGTTGACAACCGCTTTTTTCATTTCCGCCTCATGGAACGAATTGTTAGTGGCGCCCGTTTCAATTGTTATGCCCGTGGCCGCCATAAACGCTTTTGTGATGTGATAGTTGCTAAGCATGCTTATGGCTGAAACCCCTATAAACGAATTGGTATACCGGTAAAAGAGCCCTCCCGTCGAGATTACATTCGCGTTAGGCAGTTGCTCGGATTCGTTGTATATATTAAGACTGTTGCTTATAATTGTTATATGGCAGTCTTGCGGAATAAAACGCATAAGATACGGCGTCGTTGTTCCCGAGTCTATATAGATTGTCTCGCCGTCCTGTATATATCGGCTCGCAAGACGCGCAAGCTCATTTTTTTCATCTATGTTGCTTACGCTTCGCATATTATAAGGCACAACGTTGTGTCCGTCCCGAAGCACTATACCTCCGTATACCTTTTCCGCGATGCCTCTTGAGCAAAGGTCGGCTATATCGCGCCTTATGGTATTTTGGGAAACACTGAAATGTTCGCATAAATCCGTAATCGAGGCGAACTTGTTGTCCATAAGGTACCTTTCTATTTCGTTTATACGGCTGATTTTCATTGTTTCCACCTCTTATATGTTGCAATCAGTATATCAGAATTTTTTAAATTTGTGAATAAAAATGTTGAACTATTGATTAGTTTGTGATAAAATCTACTCAACATATAATCAAAACATTATCATAGAGTGAGTAATTGTTAGCATTCTTGATAAATATATGGGCAGATTGGTTTGTGAGGTGAAGGAATGACTGAATATAACAAAGAAGAGCTGGAAAGGTTTGCGGCTAATATACGGCTTAAGACATTAGGCGCCATAACAAAGCGCGGGTTTGGTCATGTTGGCGGCGCAATGAGCATCGCCGACGTTTTGGCCGCCCTTTATGGGTACGTAATGCGCATTGATCCTAAAAACCCCAGCTGGGAGGAGCGGGACTGGCTTGTATGCTCTAAGGGACATGCGGGACCTGCGCTTTATGCGGCGCTTGCTATTAAAGGGTACTTTGATGAGAAGGTTTTGGATACGCTGAACAGAGGCGGCACTATTCTTCCCAGCCATTGCGACCGCAACAAAACGCCGGGAATCGATATGACGACAGGCTCATTGGGACAAGGCATAAGCACCGCGATAGGCGTGGCTCTTGGAAACAGGCTGGACAATAAAGATAACTATACATATCTGATACTTGGAGACGGCGAATTAAACGAGGGACAGATTTGGGAAGGCGCAATGTTTGCAAACCACTTTAAGCTTGATAACCTTATTGTGTTTGTGGATTACAACAAGCAGCAGCTTGACGGATATACCAAAGACATTATGGATATAGGTGATATCGGCGCGAAATTCGCGGCGTTCGGGTGGGACGTTATAAAAGTTGACGGTCATAATCCCGCGGCAATATGCGATGCCGTTAAAGAAGCTAAAAGCGCCGCCGGCAAACCGTCCGTTATTATTCTTGATACATTCAAGGGCAGGGGATGTACGTTCGCGGAGGGGTTATTAGATAACCATCATATGGTTGTGAGCGAAGAACAGGGCAGGACGGCAATGGATGCCGTCAGGCAAAAGCTGTCGGAACTTGAGTAGAGAGGTTGCGTAAATATGGGGATTAGCATAGCAAAAGATATAAAAAACGATATGGAAATGATGCGCGCTGCATACTGCAATACACTGATTGAAATTGCCGATAAAGACAAGCGCGTTGTGGTGCTCGATGCGGATTTGATGAAATCAATGGGGATGATTCCTTTTTTGAAGGCGCATCCTTCGCGTACCTTTAACTGCGGCGTGCAGGAAGCGAATATGATTGGCGTAGCGTGCGGACTTTCGGCTACGGGCAAGGTGCCTTTTGCGCATACATTCGGGCCTTTCGCGACGCGGCGCTGTTTTGACCAGATATTTTTGTCGGCGGCGTATGCCAGGCTTAATATTCGCATTACGGGTTCCGACCCGGGAATAACCGCGGCGTATAACGGCGGCACCCACATGCCCTTCGAGGATATGGGATTAATGCGCTGCATACCCGGCGCAACGCTTATTGAGCCTACGGACTGCGTGATGCTTAAAGACTTGCTGTGGCAGATAAAGGATATGTATGGCGTGTTCTATATACGCATACAACGCAAAGAACCCAAAATGATATATAAACCGGGAAGCGTATTTACCATCGGCAAGGGCATTGTTCTTAAAGACGGCGCGGACGTAACGCTTATAGCGAGCGGCTTACTTGTAAGCGACGCGCTTGAGGCCGCGAGATTACTTGAAGAAAAAGGTGTAAGCGCGCGCGTTGTTAATATGTTTACGTGGAAGCCGGTTGACCGCGAACTGATAGAAAAGTGCGCGGCTGAAACGGGCGCAATAGTTACGGTGGAGAATCATAACATAATTAACGGCTTAGGTTCCGCTGTCGCGGAAGTGATTGCGGAGAATAAACCGGTTCCTATGGAGCGCATTGGCAGTCAGGACAGGTTCGGAGAAGTCGGAAACGTGGATTATTTGAAAAAAGCGTTTAACATGACGGCGGACGATATTGCTAAGGCGGCTCGGAAAGTTGTGCGAAGGAAAATCGGAGAATAAGTTTAAACAATGTTTATGATGCCGTATCCGGATACGCCTGACTTTTGTTATTCATGGCTGATAACCGGGCGTTACCCTGTGAGAGACGCATTTTAAGTTAAAGACAGCAAAGGTGAAACGCACTAAGACATCATTGTTAAAGACATTATATAGTAGGGGAGGGTTATATCATGAAAAAAATTAAAGTTGGCGTGTCCGGATACGGCGTTATAGGACAAAGGCTGGCGGACGGAGTTGCGCTTCAAAAAGACATGGAGCTGGTGGGCGTCGCGGACATTGCGCCTACACTTTCGGTAAGGGCGCTCGCGGCGAAAGGTATGCCGTATAAGATGTTTAACGTAATGCCTGAAAACAAATCTATGGAAGAGGCGGGCATACCGGTATCGGGAAGCTTCGAGGAGCTTATACGGGAATGCGATATAATACTGGACAGCTCTCCCGGCGGGGTCGGGGCGAAAAACAAGGAAATATACGCTAAGTATAACAAGAAGGCTGTTTTTCAGGGCGGAGAGAAAAATGAAGTCGCCGATGTTTTCTTCCATGGGTACGCGAATTATGAAAAAGGTATAGGCCAGCAGTTTTTAAAGCTTACAAGCTGCAACACAACGGGGCTTATACGCGCGGTTGACATGATAGACAGAGCGTTCGGAGTTGAAAAAGCGGCTATCACCATAATAAGAAGAGTGGCGGACCCGGGAGATTACCACAGGGGCTTAACCAACGCTTTGCAGCTTGAAAACGCTCCGAGCCATCAGGCTGTTGACTTAATGACAATAATGCCGCACATACCATGTACGGGTATACTTGTTCATACGCCCGTGACGCACGGACACATAATAACCGTTGTTGTAACGTCTAAGAAAAAGCTCGGCAAAAAAGAATTATGGGAGATGGCGTGCGAGCATCCGCGCATTATGGCGGTGCGGTTGGCAGATGGGTTCCTTGGGAACGCTTCAATGTTCAGGTGGGCGCGGGATATGGGTTATCCCCGCGGCGATATGTATGAAATTGCGCTATGGGAAGAATCTATAGTTTCCAGCGGAGATGATATAATGTTCGCGATAAACATACCGCAGGAGTCCGTGGTTATACCGGAGAGCATAGACGCCGTGCGCGCGGCAATGAAAATGCAGACTACCAGAGAAGAAGGGACAGCAAAGACAAATCAGTATCTTGGATTGAAATGATATGAAGTTCGGTATAAATACTGTAGACGATTTTAATATAAAGGGCAAAACAGTTTTACTGCGCGTTGACATCAATCAGCCGGTTGACAAGCAAAAGAATGAGCTTAAAGACGTAACGCGCATAAAAGGATGCGTGCCGACCATTACCGAACTTGCGAAAAAAGGGGCGAAGCTTGTTATTCTTGCTCACCAGGGCAGCGATATAGAGTACGGCAACTATTATAATCTTGGGCTTCACGCCAAAGCGCTGAGCGAATTTGCGGGCATACCCGTAGAATACGTGCCCGATGTTTGCGGTCCGTACGCGCAGGAAAAGGTGCGGGCGCTGCAAGAGGGCGATATATTGCTTCTTGATAATGTCCGTTTTATGGCCGAGGAGATGACATTATTTGAGACAAAGCTTAAGTTGACCCGCCGTCAGCAGGTTAAAACTCAGGTTGTCGAAAAGCTGGCGCCGCTCGCGGATTTATTTGTTATGGACGCGTTTGCCGCGGCGCACAGGGCGCAGCCGACATTGACGGCGTTCGGTGAACTTATGCCGGCCGCGATGGGAAGGCTTTTTGAAAAAGAATACGGCGTGCTTGCGGAAATACTTCAGGCGCCGAAGAAGCCGCTTGTTTTTGTGCTGGGCGGCGCTAAAATACAGGACGCTTTTTTAATGATGGATAAAGCGCTTGCGGAAGGAACGGCCGATAAAGTGCTGGCGGGCGGGCTGGTAGGCAATGTTATGCTTGCGGCAAAAGGAATTGATATTGGCAAAGCTTCGCTGGATTTTATACTGCGGAACAATCTTGGTGAATATATTGAAAAATCAACAAGATTGCTCGAAAAATATTCCGGCAAAATTATATCGCCTTTAGATTTGGCATATGAAGACAGCGTAAGACATAACGTATCGATTGAGCAATTGCCGCTGAACGAACTGTTTACAGACATAGGCGAGCGGACGGCAAATGTATTTGCGCAGGAAATAAAAAACGCCAAGACTGTTTTTGTAAACGGTCCTATGGGAGTGTTTGAAAAACCGTTGAGCGAGTATGGCACAAGGCAAGTGTGGAAAGCGCTTGCGGAGACTAAAGCGTTTACGGTGCTGGGCGGCGGAGACAGCGTAGCCGCGACAAATAAATATTCGCTTGCCTATAAAATGGGGTATATATGTACGGGCGGCGGCGCTATGGTAAGATTCTTATCCGGCGAAGAATTGCCCGTAATAGACGCTCTAAAACACGCCGCCGTAAAATTTGGCAACGAGAGGTAACGGTTTTGGATTATAACAAAGAAAGCTTAAGGCTGCATTATGAATGGAAAGGCAAAATAGAGGTTGTCGCCGCAACGCCCGTTAGGACCAAAGAAGATTTGTCATTGGCGTATACTCCGGGTGTGGCGCAGCCGTGTCTTGAAATACAAAAAGACATATCAAAAAGCTACGAGCTGACAAGAAGGTGGAACCTGGTGGCTGTTGTAACCGACGGAACCGCGGTTCTTGGCCTTGGCGATATTGGCCCCGAGGCGGGTATGCCCGTTATGGAAGGAAAATGCGTTTTATTTAAGGAGTTTGCCGACGTCGACGCTTTCCCCATTTGTATAAAGTCTAAAGAAGTTGACGATATCGTTGAAACTATCTATCAGATTTCTGGCAGTTTCGGCGGAATTAACCTTGAAGATATTTCAGCCCCGCGATGTTTTGAAATTGAACGGAAGCTTAAAGAGCGTTGTGATGTACCTATATTCCATGACGATCAGCATGGGACGGCTGTTGTGACGGCCGCCGCCATTATAAACGCTATGAAGCTGACGGGCAGAAAGCTTGAAGAACAGGAAGCCGTAATATCGGGCGCGGGCGCCGCAGGAGTTGCAGTTACAAAGTTATTGATGAGCATGGGGCTTAGGAACGTGATACTTAGCGACAGCAAGGGCGCAATATATGAAGGCAGAGACGGTCTTAACCCATTTAAGCGGGAGATGGCCAAAATAAGCAACAGGGAGTTTAAGCAGGGGACGCTTGCCAGTGTTGTTAAGGGCACCGATATTTTTATAGGTGTTTCGGCTCCGGGAATAATGACAAAAGAAATGGTTAAATCCATGAATAACGAGCCGATTATATTTGCAATGTCAAACCCTGTGCCCGAGATAATGCCCGATATAGCCAAAGAGGCGGGAGCCGGCGTTGTGGGCACGGGCAGAAGTGATTTTGCGAACCAGATAAACAATGTTCTTGCGTTTCCGGGAATATTCAGGGGCGCCTTAGACGTAAGGGCGTCCGATATAAACGATAAAATGAAGATTGCCGCCGCCTACGCAATAGCTTCCCTTATAAAAGAGGAAGAGCTTTCGGCAGACTATGTGATTCCGGCGCCGTTTGACCCAAGGGTTGGCGCGGCCGTCGCGCAAGCTGTCGCAAAAGCTGCCAGGGAGAGCGGTGTTTCAAGTATATAGGGAGATGAGTGCATCACAATAGGGCCGGGAGTGTTTAACGCCCGGCTCAATTGTATTTTCCGGAGGATAACATGGATATAAAAATAGCGTACGGCAAACAAAATGTATCGGTTACTATACCAGAGAATAATGTTCTGGGGGTATTGGCGCCTAAAAAGGTTAAAACAAGTCTCTCGGAAAAAGAGGAAATTTTATCGTCGTTGGAAAACCCCATAGGCAGCAAAAGGCTTTGCGAGATTGTAAAACCGGAAGAGAGCGTATGCATAGTAACAAGCGATATAACACGTCCTATGCCCTCAAGCAGGGTGCTGCCTTATGTGATTGGGGAGCTGCACCGCGCCGGTGTTAAAGACGGAGACATCACAATTGTATTTGCGCTGGGGAATCATCGGAAGCACAATGAGGCGGAGAAAAGGTATATTGTGGGCGATGATATATACGAAAAAATAAGGTGTGTGGACGCCGACCAAAAAAGGACAGTGAACCTTGGGAAAACTTCGTTTGGAACACCGGTCGATATATTTGACGCGGTAGCCTTGGCGGACAGAGTGATTTGCGTAGGCAATATAGAGTACCATTATTTTGCCGGATATTCCGGAGGCACAAAAGCCGTAATGCCGGGCGTATCAACCGCCGGCGCCATACAGGCTAATCATTCCAAGATGGTGGAGGACAGTTCCGCCGCCGGCAGTATAGATGGCAACAACGTGCGCGCCGACATTGACGAAGCCGCGAATTTTATTAAAATAGATTTTATATTAAACGTCGTGCTTGACGAAAACAAAAGGATAGTAAAATCTTTTGCGGGTCATCATATAAAGGCGCACAGGGAAGGCTGCGCGTATCTTGACACGCTTTATAAAGTAAATATAGCAAAAAAGGCGGATATTGTGCTTGTGTCCGCCGGTGGATATCCCAAAGATATAAATTTATATCAGGCGCAGAAAGCGCTGGATAACGCCAAATATGCCGTGCGCGACGGAGGGGTAGTAATTGTTGCCGCAGCGTGCCCCGAAGGGCTCGGCGAGAAAGTGTTCGAGCGCTGGATGACTGAAGCGAAAAGCCCCGCGGACGTGGTTGAAAGAATAAGCAGGCATTTTGAACTGGGAGGTCATAAAGCCGCGGCAATAGCCATGGTGCAGCAAAAAGCGGATGTATATCTTGTTTCCGAAATGAATGACAGCTTTGTGGAATCATTGTTCTTTAAGCCTTTTGATACGGTCCAGTCGGCGCTTGACGCGGCGTTTGCTAAAATGGGACGCGATGCCAAGGTTATAATAATGCCATACGGAGGCTCAACATTGCCCGTGTTATAAAAACGGCTGTCGTATAAATATTGTTTAATATTATATATATAAATAAGTTATATTGCTTAATTTTAACTAAAAGGGGTATAATCAAGTATCAGCAATTAAAGAGGATAAAGATGGAGAACGACAAGCGAATAGCGGTGCTTATTGACGCGGATAATGTTTCCGACAAATACGTAAAGGCGGTGCTTGATGAAATTTCAAACCATGGCACGCCTACATACAAGCGAATATACGGCGACTGGACAAAGCCGCAGCTCGCTTCATGGAAGAGCGTTCTGCTGGCAAACTCTATAACGCCTATTCAGCAGTACAGCTATACCACGGGTAAAAACTCAACCGACGCGGCGCTTATTATAGACGCTATGGATATACTTTATTCGGGCAACGTGGAAGGCTTTTGCATAGTTTCAAGCGACAGCGATTTTACCCGTTTAGCCGCGCGCCTTCGTGAATCGGGTATGTATGTTATAGGCATGGGGGAGAAGAAAACGCCAACGCCGTTTATTTCGGCGTGCGAGATATTTAAATACCTTGAGGTTTTAAGCAAACCCGCCGTGTCTGAAAAAGAAGTTTTGCAGACGGACATATCGTCAAAAATAAAAAGTAAGGAAGGCATGGCAAACAGGGACGAGATAATAGAAGCGTTAAAGGTTATTATCACAGAAAGTTCGGACGACGACGGCTGGGCATATTTAGGGCAGGTCGGCAAGCTTTTAAATAAGCGCTATCCTGACTTTGACACCCGCAACTATGGTTTTACAAAGCTTACGCCTTTTATTTCCTCATTAAAGCTGTTTGAGATACAATCCCGCAGGACGGGAAGCCCCAACAACACGCATAAATACGTTCGAATAAAAGAGAAATAAAAAACGCAATAAGGGACGTAACCCCTTATTGCGTTTTTTTAAGTTGCTTACCACCACTTTAACTTGCACATGCAGCCGCCGCAGCGTTTGCAGGTGCTAAAACCGCCAAGGTCGCAGCCGCAGCCCTTACATACGCCTCCCGTGTGTCCGCCGGAAGCGCTCTTTTTTCCGTCCAAGCCGCAAAAATCAAAAGGCCATTTGAATCCGTCGAAGCCGCCCAAGCCGTGCGGTTTTTTACATCCGTCAAAGCCGGGGCAGCAGCGGTTATCTTTAAACCCGAAAAAGCATAGAGGGCAGCAACGGCAGTCCGGCCGGCAGCGTCCGCATGGTCCGCACGGTCGGCAGCAATTTTTGCAGCACCATTCGTCAAAGCACCTAAACCCGTCCTGCCAGCCGCCGCATTTACAGCACATCATGGCAAGCAGCGCGAGGCAATTATCATTTCTGTACATGTCTTTATATCACCACCCGATTGCGTGAAGCCTAATTTACACTATTCAAAAAAGTTTAAAAGTGTGTTTAGTAAAATGATTGGTTAAATGGTATTATGTACGTGGTATAATCAAAATAAGATTAAAAGCTATACAAGGGAAAGATAATAATGAAAACTGTGGTTATTACCGGAGCGACTTCCGGCATAGGGTACGCGGCGGCCAAGGCGCTTGCGGCGGAGGGTATGCGAGTGATTGGCACGGGGCGCACGCCGCGAACATGCGCGGATGCCAAAGCCGCGCTGCTGGACGAATTGCCAAACGCGGACATCGTTTTTTTCAGCGGCGATTTGTCGTCGCAAAGCGATGTAAACGCAATCGCGGATGAAATACTAAATGTTATGGGAGATATGCCCGTAACCGCTCTTATAAACAACGCGGGAGGGGTTCGCAGCAAATTTACACAAACGCCGGACGGCTGTGAATATCAGTTTGCCTTGAATCATCTTGCCGGTTTCCTTTTAACACACAGGCTTTGGAATTTAATTGTGAAAGGCGGCGGCCGGCTTATAATGACCGGCAGCAGATCTCATATGAACACGGCCGTGCATTGGAGCGATATAATGTATAAAAAGCGCTACAGCTGCCTTTTTGCTTATAAACAAAGTAAGCTTTGCAATGTGCTTTTCGCGCGCGAGCTTATGCGGCGGTTTGAGCGAAGCGGTGTTAACGCTTATGTGGTTGACCCCGGGCTTGTAAAAACCGATATAGGCAACAAAAAGACGGGCGGTGTGGTAAACGCATTTTGGAGCATAAGAAAACGATATGGCGAGGCGCCCGAGACGGTCGCCGATACGTATTTATATTTGGTTAAGCAGAATCCGGCTCCCAAAGGGCTTTATTATAAGGCCCGCCTTAACACAAAGTATAATTCGCGCGCGGATAGCATAGACGACGCAAAGCGGCTTTTCGAGCTTAGCGAGGCTCTCTGCGGCATTAAATTTGGCAATCCTTCTTATATTTGATTATATGCGTCAAAACTGGCGCGGTATAATCTTTCTTATGCCTGCCAGCTTTTGCGCGTTGAAGGGCACCGTATATGCATATATTTTTTTGCGGAAAAACCGCGGCGCTTTTAAAAATCTTGTTTGCATGGTCATATTTATTATCTGCGCGGATAAACATAAGTATTCAGGTAAAAAGTATTAATAATAACGAACATTACGCCAAAAAAAAAGAGCTTTTACAAGCTCTTAAATAATTTTTTTATCAGAAGTCGCCTTCGGTGTATTCTACAACCGCTAAGTCTTTCCATCCCTTAACTATCTCGTCCCAGCGATCTTGTTTTAGCGTTTCGGAAAGCGAGTCGTAAAGCTGCTGCCGGACGGACTCAAAATCGGCGGTTCCCGCGGCGGTATCATTAAAATATTCTATTATATGATAGCCAAAGTCGGTGCCCACAAGAGTTATATCTCCTGCCGACTTAAGCGATATCGCGCCGAACGAGAACTCTGTAACATAACTCGGTGTGATATTGTTCTCTTCAATGTATGTATTATACTCGTCGACCGCTTCTTTAAAGCTTATTTCATCGGCTTCGGTTTTATTAAGCAGCTCCCGTATTTTCTCAACGGCGGCAACAGGGTATCCCTCTTCCGGCATCGCCGTGTCCTCGTTATATTCGTCAATGGCTTCTTTAAAACTCATTTCTTTAGATTTGATTTTTTGTAAAACATCTTGCGCTTTATCCGCTATGCCGGCTAGAGCGCTTTCTTTGAGCATATCAGCGGCTTTATTATATCCGTCATATTTTAACGCATCAATCGCCGATAAAATTTCGTCGTCGAACTTAATCAGTATATGCCTCACATTGCGTATGCCTTCGGGCGCGTAATAAACGGGCAGCCCCTCCGAAAGTATATGCTCGTAGTACGAGGGATCGTTTTCTGCCGATTCCTTGGCGAGAGCCACCTCCTCGTCATATTTCGCGCGCACCTGCTGTTCGGTAGGTTCGATATCGCCCACTAAATCAGCCCTTGCGGCTTCTTCCGCAATCTCCATTTTGTAATACTTTATAATGTCTTCTTTGGAATAGCCGTAGTCTGAAAGCGCTTTTTGTTCATACTTGGCTTTAACCGTATCATATTCATTTTGCGTATAATCTTCTCCAAGCTCCGATTCCATGTCCGTTGAATAATAGTATTCAAGAATCATATCAATCTCGGATTGAACGTCTTCCTCAATTTGCGCAAGCTGTTGCTCGGATAAATTAAAGTATCCATTGTCCTCATACGCCTGAGACATGATTTCGGTTTCAACCAACCCGTCTAAAACCATTTGTTTAACAAAGGCGCTGTTTATCTCGTCATCCTCCGAAATGCCGTAGTACGCGCACGCGTTGGAAAACTGCGGGTAATATTGCGAATAATATATCGGCCGGCCGTTTACCGAGGCTACCACAAAAGTATCATCGAAGCCTTTAGGAGGCCCCGCCACCGCGTCTTCTTTTGATTCATTCGCGCAAGCCGAGAAAAGCATGACCGCCGCAAGTAAAAGGCAAACAAAAACAGCCCTCTTTTTATTCAATCTTTATATCCTCCAGTCAATTAATATCAAACATTGTTTCACATTCTTGCGATAATAACAATACTGCCATATTAACAGTTTGTAAATTTTTGTTTTGTGGTATATTAAGCGGCGGTGTGTTTTTTTAAAAAGCGATTGATGCAAATTATATGATTGAAAACCTAACTCAACAAGGTATAATGTAATAAGGCAAAAAACAAATACAGTATTTGTATTGTGTTTGCCAGATGGAGGCCGGTGTGCAATACGCTTTGGGAGACATTGTTCAAATGAAAAAGCCGCACCCATGCGGCGAAAACAAATGGCGTATCATACGGGTTGGCATGGACGTTAAAATAAAATGCCTCGGGTGCTCTCATATAGTGATGCTTTCGCATGAGGTGTTTATTAAAAAGTTAAAAAGGATATTTCCGGATGAAAAACGAAAATAATAAAGAAAGTAATATTGCCGATTCCCGTATTGAGCTTAAAAAAGAATACGTTAAACGTGAGCGCCGAAGCTTATTTTTGCTTCTTATTGCGGCGGCGGCGGTTGCCCTTTGCTTGCGTTTTTTTGTTTTTGAACTTGTTCGCGTTGACGGCAGGTCGATGGAACAGACGCTGCACAATAATGAATACGTTTTTATGGAAAGAGTTACATACTGGTTCCGCGAGCCCGATTTTGGCGATATTATTATTTGCACTTATCCTGATGAACCGGGCAAAACTTTTGTAAAGCGCATAATAGGAACTGTAAACGACGAGATACTTATAAGGGGCGGCGTGCTGTATATAAACGGAGAGCCGGACTATACCCATTTTAAAGAGCCTATGTTCGGGCAGTACGGGCCTTTTATTGTCCCAAAAGATTGTTTTTTTGTAATGGGGGACAACAGAAACAACTCATCCGACTCACGCGTGGTGGGGCCTATCGCAAAAGAACGCGTACTGGGAAAGGCGATATTTGTGGTGTGGCCGCTGTCTCAAATACGCGGGCTCTCATAAATCGGTTTTTGTTGTTATGCGTTACCATAAAAGGAAAGCGCCCGCGTCTTATCGTCCAGTATAAGCGCGTCAATCATCTCGTTCATGTCCCCGTCTAAAAACTGCTCCAGCTTATATAAGGTAAGCGATATCCTATGGTCGGTTACGCGCCCTTGGGGAAAGTTATAGGTTCTTATCCGTTCGCTCCGATCTCCCGAACCGACTTGGCTTTTGCGGCTTTGTGAAAGCGCCGTTTCCTGTTCCTGCCGCGCAATATCGTAAAGACGCGCCTTTAGTACTTTCATGGCTTTTTCTTTGTTTTTAAGCTGGGATTTTTCATCTTGGCATGTTACCACAAGCCCGCTTGGCTCATGCGTAATACGCACCGCCGAATCCGTGGTGTTAACACTTTGACCGCCGTTTCCGGACGAGCGGAAAACATCAATACGCAAATCGCCGGAGTTTATTTGTATGTCTACATCCTCAGCCTCGGGCAGAACAGCCACAGTAGCCGCGGATGTGTGTATGCGGCCTGACGATTCAGTTTCCGGTACGCGCTGCACGCGGTGAACACCGCTCTCATATTTGAGCCGTGAATACGCCCCGCGCCCCGAAATAAGCAAAGTTAATTCCTTAACGCCTCCAAGCTCGGTAATATTGCTGCTAAGACGCTCCACGGTAAAACCGGCGCGTTCGGCATAGCGCGTATACATGCGCCATAAATCGCCGCCAAAAAGAGCCGCCTCGTTGCCTCCGGTGCCCGCGCGTATCTCCAATACAACGTTTTTATCATCGCTCGGGTCTTTGGGAACAAGAAGCAGTTTTAATTCTTCTTCGATTGCTTTATCGTCATTTTGGCGTTGTTCGAGTTCTTCGCGCGCAATTGAAGCAAGCTCCGCGTCCGTATCGTTTATCATTTGCTCAAGCTCTCTCATTTGGCCGCGGTTATTTTTATACCGGCCGTATTTTTCCACAATTTCGCAAAGCGAAGAGTGCTCTCTCGCAAGCATGGTATACAGTTCCTGATTTTGAATAACGTCGGCATGGGAAAGCTTTTCTTCCAGTTCCTCGAAACGCTTTTTTTGTGCTTCAAGCTTATCGATCATTATTTATCATCCTTTTATATACGGGCTGTCACTACGCGGTCACGCCCTGAATAATCGCGTTCAATATCAATTTTGGAAAAACCGCCGTCCGAAAGAAGCGTTTTTACATGCCCCGCCTGTCGCGCGCCAATCTCCAAAACAAGCGCGCCTTTGGGGTTTAAGCACCGTGCGGCGCTTTTTGCGATAATTTTGTAATAATAAAGTCCGTCTCCCGCTATAAGCGCAAGCCGCGGCTCATAAAGCTTAACGCCGCATTCAAGCTCCGCGTATTCAACCTCGCTCACATACGGCGGGTTGCTTATAATAATATCATATGTTTTTTTTACAGAGCCGAACATATCGCTGTTAAAAAAGTTGATTTGAACATTGTTAATCCGCGCGTTAAGACGCGCCGTATCAAGCGCGGCGCCGCTTATATCACATGCGTCAACCTTGACGGTTGTTTCTGCGGCAAGCGCGACGGCTATACAGCCGCTTCCCGTGCAAAGGTCTAAGGCTGTATTGTAATTGTTTGCGTTGATAAGCTCTATGGCGGCTCCGGCGACAAGCTCGGTCTCTTGTCTTGGTATCAGAACAGCGGGTGAAACATCAAATGTACAACCTCGAAAATACGCCTGCCCCGTAACATATTCCACCGGCTCGCCATTCGCGCACCGGCGCGCCATATTTTCAATATCGGCCGCCGTGTTATCGTCAATACCGTTTTGCAAAAATATATCGCCAAGTCCGGTTTGCAGTGCGTGCGCTATTAAAACACGCGCTTTCGCTTCCGGCTCCGGAGTTTGTGTTTCAAGCAACAGCTTATTTATGCGCCGGTATAACGCGCCGCCGGATATCAAATCGTTTATTCACCCGCCTTTTGGCACCGCGGGCTGTATTTCGTTTTCGCTTTTTTCCGGCATACGGTGAAAGCTACTCGCAAGCGCAGCCAGCGCGATATCGTCCGTCTCGTTCATTGCCGCGGAAAAAGCCACAACCGCCACTTCAACCATACTGTCGTCGGGCGGGGCGGTAGTCAGCTTTTGCAGCATCATGCCCGGCCAGCGAATTACGCGGAAAAACAGGCGATCGCTTTTAGCGGCGAATTTTAGAAATTCGTAAGATATGCCGGCAACAAACGGGAGCAAAGCCAGCCGCAGGCCAATTCTGATATACCAGGCGGGGTTCCAGCCCAGCAATGAGAAAAGCAGTATTGATATTACTATTACCAGCAGCAGGTAGCTTGTTCCGCATCTGGGGTGAAGCGTTTTGTACTTTTGGACATTTTCCACTGTTAACGGTTCTTCATTTTCATAGCAGTTAATTGTTTTGTGCTCCGCGCCGTGATACATAAATACGCGGCGTATGTCTTTTATAAGCGTGATGCCGGTTATATAAACAAGAAACAGCAAAAGGCGTATACCGCCTTCCAGCAGGTTCATTAAAAAGGGCGAGCCGACGTATGGCCTTAGCAGATTTGCAAGTACGGTAGGCAATACAAAGAACATACCAACCGCCAGCGCTATCGCTGTTATAACCGCAAACACCATTGCCACGTCCATAGGGTCTTTTCCGGATTTTTCAGCGATATATTTTTCAAATTTTGAAGGCTCCGCGGCCGCGCTGCTCTCGTCGTACATTTTTGCCGATTTAGTTATTGTTTTAACGCCAAATGATAACATTTCAATAAACGATACTATCCCCCGTATAACGGGCAGCCCAAGAAATTTGTTTTTTTGCGTTGCGGATGTTACGATTTGCTTTTTAAAAACAATTTCACCTGAAGCTTTTCGAACGGCAATGCCGCTCATGCCGGGAGCGCGCATCATTACGCCCTCAAGCACACCCTGCCCGCCTATATTGCACTTTCTCATTTATATGACCATTCCTTTCTGCGAAAGGCACAAAACATAATGAAACGTGCGCTTTCGCCGTTGTTTTGTTGTATTATGTCAGTGGGGTTGCCGTCACACTACACAGCACGTGGAGGTGAGTAG
>Ga0265293_10003605_pt1 | contig 28555 bp, 22 predicted proteins | sample Munlanlewell138R_FD_192505 | JGI IMG/M metagenome (GOLD analysis project Ga0265293, IMG submission 192505) | Leachate microbial communities from a municipal landfill in Southern Ontario, Canada - Leachate well 138R | ecosystem: Engineered > Solid waste > Landfill > Unclassified | place: Canada... | reverse complement strand
ATTTAAACGGGGTTAGGACAGTAAATGTTTACGATTTAACTGGGGGTACAGAAGGAGAATACGAGGATATAATAAACAAAATTCTATATGAGAAAACCCTAGATATCTTATATGTAGGTGAGCTTCCCATTGAAGAAAAAGAAATGGCCTTTAGGGTTAAATACCATGAAAGTCAATACAACAAGAGGGAGGATTCTACGAATCAGCTGATAAGTTTTTTAACTGGCAATGAAAATATAAAAGTAACAAATTCAGAGATAATTATTTTGGAAAATATATCCTACGATGATTTTGAAAAGGTAAAAAACTACTATATAAACCCCATAGAGATGAAGGAAATAGACTTAGACTTTTATAAACCTGAAGGGGAAGGTGTAAAGGAAGGGTCTATAGAGGAAATAAAAGGATTTATAAACTACGATGAACTGGAACTGGGAACTTTCAAATATAGATACGGCATCGGTATGGATATAGAGGATTTGAAGTTTTGTCAAGACTATTTTAGAGACAAGGAGAAAAGAGACCCTACTATTACAGAATTAAAAGTAATAGACACATATTGGTCAGATCATTGTAGACATACTACATTTATGACAGAGATTACAAATATTTCAATAGAAGAGGGAAATTACAACAATATATTTCAAGGGGCTTTAGATGAATACATAAAATCTAGGGAATACGTATATGGGGAAGCTGAAAGGCCCATATCCCTTATGGACTTAGCCACCATAAATATGAAAGAAATAAAGAAAAAAGGCCTACTGGAGGATAAAGAGGAAACAGATGAAGTAAATGCCTGCAGCATAGAAATAGATGTAGACATTGACGGCAAAGATGAAAAGTGGCTATTGATGTTTAAAAATGAAACCCACAACCATCCCACGGAAATGGAGCCTTTTGGGGGAGCAGCCACCTGTCTAGGCGGTGCAATCAGGGATCCTTTATCGGGGAGGGCCTATGTATATCAGGCCATGAGAATTACAGGGTCAGCAGACCCAAGAAAAGAATATGAAGATACCATTTCTGGGAAATTACCTCAGAGAAAGATTACAAAAACTGCTAGAGAAGGATATAGCTCCTATGGCAATGAAATAGGTGCTGCAACGGGATATATAAGGGAGATTTACCACGAAGGCTATATGGCAAAGAGAATGGAGCTAGGGGCTTTAGTAGCTGCTGCTCCTAAAGACAGCGTTTATAGGGGCCAAGGAGAGCCTGGAGATATAATTCTATTATTAGGTGGCAAAACAGGCAGAGATGGATTAGGGGGAGCTGTAGGCTCATCTAAAGAGCATACGGAGGAGTCCCTTCACATTTCCAGTGCAGAGGTACAAAAAGGCAATCCAGCAGTTGAAAGAAAGATAGTGAGATTGTTTAGAAATAAAGAGTTGACAAAGATGATTAAAAAATCCAATGATTTTGGTGCAGGTGGGGTATCTGTTGCCATAGGAGAGCTGGCAGATGGATTGCTTATTGAATTAGATAAGGTGCCTTTAAAATATCAAGGTCTAGATGGAACTGAAATTGCCTTATCGGAGTCACAGGAAAGGATGGCTGTAGTCATTTCGCCAAGTAACTTAGATAGATTTATGGAGATAGCGAAAGAAGAAGATGTGGAAACTACAGTTGTAGCAAAAGTAACTGAAGAGAGAAAGCTAAAGATGATGTGGAAGGGACAACCTATTGTAAATATCAGTAGGGATTTTTTAGACACCAATGGAATAAGAAAAAAGTCTAGGGTAAATATATTAAATATTGGCGATAAATCTTATTTTGAAGGGAAGGAAACTAAGGAGGATATAAGGTCTTTATTTATAGACAATGTAAAGGATATAAATATATGCAGCCAAAAAGGGTTAGTTCAGGGATTTGATCATACCGTAGGTGCAGGTACTGTTTTGATGCCCTTAGGAGGGGAAAACAGTCTGACGCCCATAGAGGGAATGGCTGCTAAAATACCTGTATTAGAAGGAGAAACCAATACATGTTCATTGATGACCTATGGATACGATCCAAGTCTTTCCAGTTGGAGCCCATTTCATGGAGGTTATTATGCCGTAATAGAATCCATCGGAAAGATAGTGGCCATGGGGGGAAATTATAAAAAGATTAGGCTCACATTTCAAGAGTATTTTGAAAGACTGGGCAATGATGAAACCAAATGGGGCAAGGCCTTTGGAGCCTTATTAGGTGCATTTACTGTACAAAAATCCTTAGATATACCTAGTATAGGTGGAAAAGACAGTATGAGCGGTACTTTCGAGGACATTCATGTTCCGCCTACTTTGGTGAGTTTTGCCGTGACTACGGACAAAGTGCAAAATATATTGTCGCCTGAGTTTAAAAGGGCAAATTCCCATGTGGCACTTATTAAATTAGAAATAGATGAAAACGGCATGGTGGATTTTGAACAATTAAGGACCAATTATATAGCTATAAAAGAGCTAGTAGATAGTGGAGATATAATTTCAGCAATTACAGTAAAATATGGAGGTATTGCAAGAAGCGTCTCCGAAATGTCTATGGGGAATAAAATAGGATTTACATTTGACAAGGCCGAGAAAAAAGAACTCTTTAGGCCCTTATACGGATCCATAATAGTAGAATTTAATGGGGAAGTACCAAAACTAGCTAGAGAATTGGCAGGTTTTGTTTTACTGGGAAGGACCGATGAAAGTAAAGTTATCCAATTTGGAGACGAGAAAATAGATATTGAGAATATAATACAGTCCTTTGAGGAGCCTTTAGAGGGAGTATTCCCAACAAACAGGAGAAAAAAGAGCACATTGCCAATCACCTACAATAAGGGTATGAAAGTTAGGAGAAAGTCTTCCATAATAAAACCAAAGGTACTGATACCTGTCTTTACAGGAACCCATGGGGAATACAATATGGCACGGGCTTTTGAAATAGCAGGTGGAGATGTGGAGACCTATGTATTTAAGAGCCAAGATGTGGAAGGTTCTTATAGAGAATTGGCAAGAAAAATAGATGGCTGTCAAATTCTGGGACTTCCCAATGGAGCACCCCTAGGGGATGAGCCAGAAACAGGTGGTAAGCTAATGAAAGTGTTGTTTGACAATTTATATATTAGGGAAGCAGTAGAAAACCATTTAGACAATAAAGATGGATTGATATTGGGAGTTGGTGTAGGGTTTACAGGATTGATTAAGCTTGGATTCATGGGGCAGTCTGCCTATATTGCAAATAATGAAAGTGGAGAATTTATATCAACTATTGTAAAAATAAGGCTTAGCTCAAACATGTCACCTTGGTTCAGTCAAATGAAGGTAGGAGATGTGTATTCAGTGCCCTTGGCTGCGAAAGAAGGAAGAATAATACTAAATGGCAAAATAGACAATGGTCAAATATCTACTCAGTTTGCAGAAGGAAATCCGACGGGCTCTGACTTTGATGCAGAATCCATGACTAGTCATGACGGTAGAGTATTGGGGACATTGACGTCCATAGATAGAATCGGAGACTATTTATATAAAAATGTGGACATAGCAGGGAAACACAAGATATTTGAATCTGGAATAAAATACTTTAAATAAAGGGTGAAATACATGAAAGTAAGTGTAGTAATGGGAAGCACATCAGATAGTCATATAGGTGAAAAAGTGACAAATATATTAGAAGAATTTGGAGTAGAATACGAAATCAATGTAATATCAGCCCATAGAAACCCCCATAGAGCCATGGAATTTGCAGAGAATGCCGAGAAAAATGGAATAGAAGTAATTGTAGCCATAGCAGGGAAGGCAGCTCATTTGGCAGGGGTTTTGGCAGGTATAACGCCAGTCCCTGTAATAGGAATTCCGGCTAAATCATCCACCATGGATGGATTGGATTCCTTATTGTCGGTGGTTCAAATGCCTAGGGGAGTGCCCGTAGCTACAGTAGCCATAGACGGAGGGGAGAACGGAGGTCTATTGGCAGTGCAGATTCTTTCCGTCAAATACCCTGAATTAAGGAAAAAATTTAAAGAATATAAAAGGAAAATGTCCCAATGAGCCAGCGGGGACGGTTCTCGGTGGCTCATTTGGACATTTTAAAGAAAGAGGGTGTGACCTTGAGCGGGGTCGTAGGTATATACAGTAAATCAAAAAATCACGTTTCAAAAATAGCTTACTACGGCTTATATGCCCTACAGCACAGGGGGCAAATGAGCACAGGTATAGCTGTAAACAACAACGGTTTCATAGATTATTTTAAAGATTTAGGTCTTGTCCACGAAGTGTTTCCCAAGGAGACCATGGATAGATTAAGGGGCAATATCGCCATAGGACATGTAAGATATGCAACTGTAGGCGATGCAACTACGGTAAATGCACAACCCCTAGTTGTAGGCTATAAAAAAGGAGCCTTAGCTTTGGCCCATGATGGATCTGTTGTAAACTTTGCAAGCCTGAGAGATGAACTGGAGGACAATGGTGCCATATTTCAGTCCCAACTAGATACTGAGGTCATAGCTAATTTAATAGCCAGGTATCACAAGGACAATATCGAAGAAGCCATAATTAAGACATTAAGCAGCGTAGATGGGACCTACGGACTTGTTATGATGACTACAGATTATTTAATCGGCGCTAGAGATCCCTACGGTGTTAAGCCCCTTGCTCTGGGAAAATATGAGGATGATTATATATTAGCTTCAGAGACTTGTGCATTTGACACCATAGGAGCAGATTTTATAAGAGAAATTGAGCCTGGAGAAGTGGTAATCATCAATGAAGATGGACTGAAATCCATAAGTGTAAATAGAAAAGAAAAGAGGCTATGCCTTTTTGAAATCATATACTTTGCAAGACCAGACAGCAGATTGGATTATAAAAGTCTTTATTTGGCCAGAATAGAGGCTGGGAAAGAGCTTGCCAAGGAGGCTGCTGTAGAAGGGGATATAGTCATTGGTGCACCAGATTCGGGCACTATACCTGCCATAGGATATGCAGAGGAATCAAAAATCCCTTATGCTGAAGGGCTCATAAAAAATAGATATGTAGGTAGGACTTTTATTGAGCCTACGGAAGAATTAAGGGAGCAAGGAGTTAGAATAAAGCTCAATGTCCTTAAGGAAAACGTAGAGGGAAAGAGAGTAATACTAGTGGACGACTCCATAGTTAGGGGTACTACTATTAAGAGGACTGTAAAGATGATTAAAGACGCCGGAGCTAAAGAAATACATGTGAGAATATCCTCGCCTCCAGTACTTCACTCCTGCCATTTAGGCATGGATACCCCTGATGGAGAAAAATTAATAGCAAATCAGATGTCTGCAAGTGATATAAAAGAACTAATTGGTGCAGATTCACTAGAATATTTATCCCTCCAAGGAATATTAAAAGCCGCAGGAGGAATGGGATATTGCACAGGATGCCTAAATGGAGATTATCCCATCAGCAAGTGAAAGGAGAGAGGGAATTGAGTTTAAATTATAAGGATGCTGGAGTAGATAAAGAAGCTGGATACAAACAGGTTCAGTTAATTAAGGGAATGATAAAGAAGACCCATACCCCTGGAGTATTATCAGATATAGGCGGATTTGCAGGACTCTTTCAGCTAGATACAAAATCCTACAAAGAGCCAGTACTTGTCTCTGGTACAGACGGAGTAGGTACAAAGCTTAAAATAGCCTTTATGACGGACAGACATCAGACCATTGGGGAAGATTGTGTTGCCATGTGTGTAAATGATATATTGTGCCAAGGGGCCAAACCATTATTTTTCTTAGATTATATAGCTACAGGAAAATTGGTACCTGAAAAAATGGCTAGTATAGTAGAAGGAGTAGCCAACGGCTGCATAAAGGCAGAGTGTGCTTTAATAGGCGGTGAGACTGCGGAGATGCCAGACTTTTACGGTGACGATGAGTACGACTTGGCAGGCTTTGCAGTGGGCGTAGTAGATAAAGAAAAGATAATTGACGGTACATCCATCGAAGAAGGAGACTACATAGTGGGACTTCCCTCTTCTGGAATCCACAGCAACGGATATTCCCTTGTAAGGAAAATAGTATTCGAGAAAATGGAAATGGACGTAGACCATTATATCGAAGAGCTGGGCAAAACCATAGGCGAAGAATTGCTGACTCCCACTAGAATATATACAAATCCCATATATAAACTTATACAAAAATTCAATATTAAAGGCCTTAGCCATATAACAGGGGGAGGATTTTACGAGAATATCCCTAGGATGGTACCTAAAGGACTGACAGCTCACATAGTCACATCTAGGATAAACATACCTGTAATATTCAAATTGTTGCAAGAATGGGGGAACATTGAATTAGACGAGATGTATAATACATTTAATATGGGCATAGGCATGATTGTAGTAGTTGACAGAAGTGAATTTAATAGTTTAGCTGACTATTTAGAGGAACTAAATGAGGAATATATAGTTCTGGGAGAAATTAAAAAGGGAGACGAAGGAGTAGTCCTATGGCACCAGTAAAAATAGGGGTATTAATATCAGGTAGTGGAACTAATCTGCAATCTATTATAGACAATATTCACAGGGGATATATAAATGGAGAAATTGAACTAATTATTTCCAATAAAAAGGCCGCATATGGATTGGAAAGGGGACGCAATGTCGGTATTCCTAGCTTATATATAGACCATAGATCCCTAGGAAGTGATGAACAATACAATAGAGAACTGATAAAGCGATTTAAGGAAAAAGATGTAGACCTAATCGTATTGGCAGGATATTTAAGGCCATTATCTAAGGAATTCATAGAAGAATATAAGAATAAAATAATTAACGTGCATCCATCTCTTATACCTAGCTTTGCTGGGAAAGGATACTACGGCCAAAGAGTCCATGAGGAAGTATTAAAACACGGAGTGAAAATCACAGGGGCAACAGTCCACTTTGTAGACGAAGGCATGGATACGGGGCCTATTATCTTACAGGAACCAGTTCCAGTAAAAGATGACGACACCATAGAAACCCTAAGAGACAGAGTGCTGTCAATAGAGCATGAAATCCTTCCAAGGGCTATAAAATTATACTGCGACAATAGGCTAAAAATAGTGGGAAGAAAGGTTGTATTGAAAGGAGAAGTCCAATGAAAAGAGCATTAATCAGCGTATATAAAAAGGATAATATAGTGAAATTCGCTGCCCAGCTAATAGAACTGGGCTGGGAGATAATTTCTACAGGGGGAACATATAAATTGCTCAAAGAATCGGGGATAAAAGCATTGGAAGTAGAGGATATTACAAATTTTCCTGAAATATTAGATGGCAGAGTAAAGACATTAAATCCATATATTCATGGAGGATTACTGTACAATAGGGCGAATGAGTCCCATGTAGAAACCATAGAGAAAATGGGAATTAACCCTATAGATATGGTAGTCAACAATCTTTATCCCTTTGAAGAAACCATAAATAACCCCAATGCAAAACAAGATGAAATCATTGAAAACATAGACATAGGGGGGCCCTCAATGATTAGAGCTGCGGCTAAGAATTATGAGGGGGTCACAGTAATCGTCGATCCAGCAGATTACGATTTAGTACTAGAGGAGCTTAGGAGCAAAGGAGAGACAGAGCTTTCCACCAGAAGGTATTTAGCGAGAAAAGTATTCAATTATACGGCATATTACGACACATTGATATCAAATTATTTTAACCGTATTGAAGGAGAAATTTTCCCCAATAGACTAACCTTTGCCTATAAGTCTGGAGAAGAATTAAGATACGGTGAAAACCCCCATCAAGTTGCTGCACTTTACAAAGAAGTGGGAGCAGCAGAGGGGAGCCTAATAGAGGCAAAACAGCTTCATGGAAAGGTCCTTTCATTTAACAATATAAACGATACAAGCGGAGCTATAATGGCCCTGAAAGAATACAAAGAACCTACAGTAGTTGCTGTAAAGCACGCAAATCCCTGTGGCATAGGCAGTGGAAACAATTTGGAAGAGGCCTATATAAGGGCTTACGAATCCGATAAAATATCTATATTTGGCGGCATCATAGCTGCCAACAGGGAAATAAACGAGGAAATAGCCAAAAGAATAAATGAAATTTTTATTGAAATAGTAGTGGCACCTTCTTACACAAAAAATGCCTTGGATATACTAATGGAAAAAAGGGATATTAGGATACTAGAATTGCCAGGTGTGGAGAAAAAGAACCATAAGGACTTCGACATAAAGAAAGTATCAGGAGGAATATTGATACAGAGCCAAGACAATATTTTGTTAGGAGAAAAATATAAAGTAGTCTCCAAAAAAGAACCAACGGAAAAAGAAATGGAGGACCTAATATTTGCATGGAAAGCAGCAAAGTCAGTAAAATCCAATGGTGTTGTCATAGCAAAGGATAAGGCCACCATAGGAATAGGGCAGGGAGAGGTAAATAGGGTATGGGCTGTGGAGAACGCCATAAATAGGGCAGGTAACAAGGTGAAAGGTGCCGTACTGGCTTCTGACGGATTTTTCCCATTTAAAGACTCCATAGAACTACTGGGGAAGGCAGGAGTAAGTGCCATTATCCAACCAGGAGGCTCCATAAGAGACAAGGAAGTAGTAGATGAGGCGGATAGAAACAATATTTCCATGATATTTACAGGTATAAGGCATTTTAAACACTAATGCTTGGAGGGATAAAATGAAAATACTAGTAATAGGAAGCGGCGGCAGGGAACACGCCCTATGTTGGAAAATAGCTCAAAGCCCAAGGGTTAAAAAGATATACTGTGCACCTGGGAATGGGGGTACAAGAGAAGTAGGACAAAACATAGACATACAAGTAGATGACATTCAAGGGCTCCTAGGCTTTGCATTAGAGAAAAAAATAGATTTAACAGTAGTAGGACCTGAGCTCCCTCTAGTAATGGGAATTGTAGACACATTTCAAAAGAAGGGGCTAAAGATATTTGGCGTAAACAAAAAGTCTGCTCAATTAGAGGGAAGTAAAGACTTTTCCAAAGGATTTATGAAAAAGCACGACATTCCCACTGCCAAATACGAGACCTACGAAAACCTAGATGAAGCCTTGAGAGGATTAAAGGAATTTTCATATCCTTTAGTAGTGAAGGCAGATGGACTATGTGCTGGTAAGGGAGTAGTTATTTGCCAAAACGAGAAAGAAGCAGTAAAAGCTCTCGAAGATATACTAGAAAAAAAAGTCTTTGGGGACCAGGGAAATAAGGTTGTAGTGGAGGAGTTTTTAGATGGAGTAGAGGCATCTCTTTTATGCTTCGTATCCAATGGAAAGATAATCCCCATGGAATCTGCAAAGGACTATAAGAAAATCTACGATGGAGACAAGGGACCAAATACGGGAGGAGTTGGCTGTTATTCGCCAAGCCCCTTATTTACAGAGGAGTTTATGACTAAAATCCACAATGTACTAGAAAATATTGAAATTGGCCTCTTGAAAGAAAACATGGATTTCCGCGGTGTACTTTTTATAGGCCTTATGATAGTTAAAGGAGAACCAAAGGTATTGGAATTCAATGTAAGATTTGGAGACCCTGAAACAGAGGTGCTTTTGCCTAGATTGGAGTCGGATATAGTGGATTTATTTGAGAAGACCATAGACAATACCCTGAAGGAAGCAGACCTTAAGTGGAAAGACCATATCTGCCTAACTGTTATCGCCACATCAGAAGGATATCCAGGTGATTATAAAATGGGATTTGAAATATATGGAATAGATAGATTAGACGAGGAAATTATTTTATTTCATAATGGTACTAAATATCTAGATGGGAAAACATTTACCATGGGAGGTAGGGTCCTATCAATAACTGCCCTTGGAGAAACCTTAGATGATGCTAGGGACAGGGTTTATTCCAGTATTGAAGGCATTAATTTTAGGGGTATGAATTTTAGAAAAGATATTGGCAAAACTAAATAATGAGTACAAATTTAATATAAGCAGGGCAAATCCTGCTTTTTTTGTCGGAAAACACTTCCAATTTTGTCGCGTTCTGTTATAATACTATATAGTTAAAAAAATTTTCTTGCATATATGTTAAACAAATAACAATCCCGTGTGATTTAAATATGAAAAATGGGTATAAGTAAATTTGGTATAATATAAATATTTTTATTAATTATTATCACAATAAGAACAAGGGAGGAATTTGTATGAAGACAGATGTTCAAATAGCTCAAGAGGCTAAAATGTTACCTATTTCGGAGGTGGCCGCGAAACTGGGGATTAACGAGGATAAACTAGTTCATTATGGAAAATATAAGGCAAAAGTATCCTTAGATGTCCTGGAAGAACTAAAGGATAAACCAGATGGAAAACTTGTACTAGTTACTGCCATTAACCCTACACCAGCAGGAGAAGGCAAGACTACTACAAATATTGGATTATCCATGGGGTTAAACAAAATAGGTAAATCAGCAATAACTACTCTTAGAGAGCCTTCACTTGGGCCTAGTTTTGGAGTAAAAGGTGGCGCTGCAGGAGGAGGATATTCACAGGTAGTACCTATGGAAGATATTAACCTACACTTTACTGGGGACTTCCACGCCATAACTACTTCACACAATTTAATTGCAGCTTTATTAGACAATCATATCCATAGAGGAAATGAGTTAAACATCGACCCAAGAAGGGTAGTATGGAAGAGAGTAATGGATATGAACGACAGGGCCTTAAGAAACGTAGTAGTAGGTCTTGGCGGTAAATCAGAAGGAGTACCTAGAGAAGATGGATTTGATATAACTGTTGCTTCAGAAATAATGGCAATATTCTGTTTGGCAAAGGATTTAGAAGACTTAAAGGAAAGAGTTGGAGACATTATAGTGGCGTATACATTTGACGGAGAGCCTGTATTTGTAAGAGATCTAAATGCTCACGGTGCAGTAGCTGTCATTATGAAGGATGCAATCTATCCTAACCTTGTTCAAACATTGGAAAACACACCTGCATTTATCCACGGTGGACCATTTGCTAATATAGCCCACGGAAGCAACTCCATATTGGCTACACAAATGGCTTTGAAATTAGCTGACTATACTGTCACAGAAGGTGGATTTGGAGCTGACTTAGGGGCTGAAAAGTTCTTTGATATTACATCGAGATTTGGTGGCTTCAAACCAGATGCAACAGTAATAGTTGCAACTGTAAGAGCATTGAAACACAATGGTGGAGTCAAAAAAGACAAACTAGGTGAAGAAAATCTAGATGCTTTAGCGGAAGGTTTTGCAAATCTAGAGAAACACATTGAAAATGTCAATAAATTTGGAGTACCAGCCGTAGTTGCATTTAACAAATTCCCAACAGATACAGATGCAGAGTTAGAATTTGTATTGAAGAAGAGCAGGGAATTAGGAGCTGAAGCAGTTATATCAGAAGTTTGGGCAAAAGGTGGAGACGGAGGAGTAGAATTAGCAGAAGCAGTAGTAAAAGTATGCGAAACTAAGGAATCTAACTATGCACCACTATACGATGTGGAAGAATCTATAAAAGATAAAATAGAAAAAATAGCCGTAGAAGTTTACGGAGCTGACGGAGTTGAATATACAAAAGCTTGTGAAAAGCAAATTGCATTGATTGAAGAACTTGGATTAGATAAGATGGCAATATGTATGGCCAAAACTCAATATTCTTTATCCGATGATCCAACTATGCTTGGAAGACCAAGGGGATTCAATATTACAGTAAGAGATATTAGAATATCCAGAGGTGCAGGCTTCTTAGTTGCATTAACTGGCGATATCATGACTATGCCTGGATTGCCAAAAGTACCAGCTGCTAATAAAATTGACATATTACCAGATGGAGAAATAGTAGGATTATTCTAAATAATAGCTGGGGATACCCAGCTATTATTATCAAAACATACTTGCGCATATTAACATATCAACTTGAAATAAATTTAAAGGAGGATAAAATGGAATTTAATTCAAAGATTAAATCGGAACAGGTGGATAGATTTTTTGAAGCTGTTTTGACCTTGGATGATATGGAAGAATGCTATAGGTTTTTTGAAGACATTTGTACCATAAAGGAAATACAATCCATTGCCCAAAGGCTTGAGGTTGCCAAATTACTAAAGGCCAACAAAACGTACAACGAGATAGAAGCAGAAACTGGCGCAAGTACAGCAACCATTAGCAGAATAAATAGGTCACTAAACTATGGTGCTGAAGGGTATAATTTAGTTTTAAAAAAGTTGGGCGTAATAGAGTAAATAGAAATATAAATATTTCTATAGGGGGATTGGAATGGGGAAATTAATGAGCATTAAAAGTGTAGAGACTGGAATGGTCTTAGATATGGAAATTATCGACCAGAAGACTGGTGCGGTATTGGTACCAGAGGGGATTACTTTAACAAAAAGTTTGATTGAGAAGTTAAAAGGTAACAATGTATCATCTTTAATCATCAGGGAAGAGGAAGTGCCAGCGGCCTTAAAAAACGAAGGCTTTACAAAGGAATATTCAAAAATGTCTGAGGGCCTAGAAAGCGTATTCGAAAAGGCAATGCAAAATGGGGAGATAAAAACAGATGAGGTAATGTATCAAATGGAAGGATTTGTTAGTGAGGTATCTAAGGAAGCGGATATTCTTACTCAAATGAGGTTGATGAAGAAAACAGATGACTATACATTTAATCACAGCCTTGGAGTAAGTATATTGGCTTTAACATTGGGGAAATGGCTTGGATATTCAGAGGTTCAAGTTCAAGAATTAGCCGTAGCAGGGATATTTCACGACATTGGAAAACTTAGAATACCCATAGATATAGTTAGAAAACCAGGTAAATTGACTGAAGATGAGTTTGACTTAATGAAAAAACATTCATTTTATGGATATGAGATGCTCCAAAAAACGGGAGAATTTAGCAATGGAATATTGCTGGGAGTATTGCAACACCATGAAAAGGTCGATGGGACAGGCTATCCTAATGGTGTAAAGGCAGATAAAATTCACGATTACGGAAAAATCTTGGCCATTTGTGACATTTACCATGCACTTACTTCAAATAGGGTTTATAAGGACAAGGATTCACCTTTGACAGTGGCAGATTATTTAAAAAAGGAAAGCTTTATATCACTAGATCCGTATATGACCCAAGTTTTTTTGAAGAATATTTCAAAATTTTACGTAGGTAGCAAGGTGCTTTTAAGCAATGGGACAACGGGTTTAATTAGATATATTCATCCTCAGGATGAAAACAAGCCAATAGTACAGATAGGTGATAAGTTCTTAGACTTTATGAAAGCACAAAATGTAGAGATATTAGATATTCTAATATGATGATTAGGAAAGTGGGGAATAAATATGATGTGGAAGGAAAGGTATAGGGTTGGCGTAGACTTAATAGATGAGCAGCATATGGAGCTTTTTAAAAGGTTGTCCAATTTTATCCAAATCGTGCAAAATGACATACCTTGGGAGAAAAAAATGGGAGAAGTACAAGAGACCTTGGATTTCATGGCAGATTATGTAGTCTATCATTTTGACGATGAAGAAAAATTACAGGCAGAAATTAATTATCCAGATATTGAAATCCACAAAGAGGCACATCGCGTGTTCAAGGAAGGTATCAACGACTACGTAAAGATATTTGAACAAGGAGAATTTACTGAAGAAAAGATTAAAGAATTCAGTGCTAAGCTCATGGCATGGTTAATAATGCATGTGGGGAAAATGGATCAAAAAATTGGACAATATGTACGGGAAAAAGGGGGGCAAGCATAATGAAGGCAGAAAGTATAAATGCGTTTTATAGTGCAACCCAAGATGTATTTCATTTAATGCTTGATTTAGGTGTTGAAAGGGGCGAAATAAAAATAGTTGACGGTCTCGTCAGCAGCAAGGATGCCAATGTGATACTAGGCGTTACAGGAGATTTAAAGGGCACCATACTATTTAGTTTCCCTAAGAACATGACCTTGGAAATGGTAAAGATAATGTCTGGGATGGAGATGAATACCATAGATGGATTTGTATCCTCAGCATTGGGAGAAGTGGCAAATATAATTGGAGGAAATGCAGCTACTAACCTAACTACCCATAATTATATTTGCGATATCGTGCCTCCTCAGGTCATAGTGGGGCAATATGAATCATTGTCATTGGCCAATAGAAATGCACTACAAATCCCCTTAGTCACAGATATAGGTGAATTTGATATCAATATATTTTTAGCAGAGAAATAGAACTCAAATCTTGAGTTCTTTTTCAATTGGAAAACTTCCCTATTTATTATATAATGAATTAGATACGAAAGTTTAGAAGGGTGTGACTAGATGAATTATCTTGCAGGTTTAAACGAGAAACAAAAAGAGGCAGTATTACATACGGAAGGGCCATTACTTATATTGGCAGGTGCAGGCTCAGGTAAGACAAAGGTTGTTACCCATAGGATAGCATATTTAATTAAGGAAAAAGGAATATTTCCTGGAAATATATTAGCTATTACATTTACCAATAAGGCTGCCAACGAAATGAAGGAAAGAGTAGGCAATCTGCTGTCAGGAATAGTAGAAGATATGTGGATAGGCACATTTCACTCTAGTTGTGTAAGGATACTTAGGAGAGATATAGACAAAGTAGGGTATAATAGATCATTTACCATATACGACAGGGACGATCAAATCACATTAATCAGGGAGTGTATAAAAGAGAGAAATCTTAACAAAGAAATGTACAAAGAATCATCAATACTGGCACAGATAAGCAAGTTAAAAGACGATATGGTGGAGCCCGACAAATATATCAATGAAAACTATAAAGAACTTTATTTGAGAAATATTGGAGAATTGTACGCCCTTTATGAGAAAAAACTAAGACAATACAATGCCTTAGATTTTGACGATCTATTGATAAAGGCAGTAATACTATTAAAAGAAAACCCCTTAGTTTTAGACTACTATCAAAGAAAGTTTAAATATCTATTTGTAGATGAATACCAAGATACCAATAGGGTCCAATACGAATTGGTAAAACTTTTATCCCATAGACACAAAAACATCTGTGTCGTAGGGGATCCTGATCAATCCATATATTCTTGGCGTAATGCGGATATTACCAATATCTTAGACTTCGAGAAAGACTTTAAAAATGCCACTACGGTTTTATTGGAGCAAAATTACAGATCTACAAAAAATATATTAAATGGAGCAAACAAAGTAATCAAGCAGAACCAGGGAAGAAAAGAAAAAGACCTATGGACAGATAATGCAAAGGGTGAACCCATAGTATATGGGGAGCTTTCCAATTCAGAAGAAGAGGTCATTTTTGTAGGGGAAAACATACAAAAGCAGATGTCTCAAGGATATAAATTATCGGATTTTGCCATACTATATAGGACCAATGCACAATCCCGTCTCTTTGAGGAAGGCTTTATGAGGAGGAGTATTCCCTATAAAATTGTAGGTGGGGTAAAATTCTACGACAGAAGGGAAGTAAAAGATATAATTGCCTATTTAAGAGCGTTGGAAAATCCTTTGGACAATGTTTCCCTAAAAAGAATAATTAACGTGCCAAAAAGGGGAATCGGAAGTAGTACCGTGGAAAAATTAGAAAACTACGCTGCTGAAATTGGAGATTCAATATATGGCTCCATACTAGAGTTAGATAAAATTGAAGGTTTGTCACAAAGGGCAAAAAATAGTATAGACCCTTTTGTTTCCATGATGAATACTCTAATGGCAAAAAAAGAGTTAATGGGCGTCAAAGATTTTGTGGAAGAAGTTATAAATTCTACTGGGTATATAAGAGAATTGGAACTGGAAAATACACCGGAGGCTAGAACGAGAATTGAAAACATTAAAGAGCTTATTTCCGTGGCAATGGATTTTGAAGCAAAGACGGAGGAAAGCAATTTGGAAGAATTTTTGGCAAATATAGCATTGTTATCAGATGTAGACAAGACCACAGATGAGAGCAATGTAGTCACAATGATGACTGCCCATAGTGCAAAAGGATTAGAATTTCCCGTAGTGTTTTTAGTAGGTATGGAAGAGGGGCTTTTCCCCATTACTAGGGCATTAGAGGACGAATCAGATTTAGAAGAGGAAAGAAGACTATGCTATGTAGCTATTACTAGGGCAGAAAAATTGTTGTTTATTACAAATGCAAAGGTAAGAACTATCTATGGAAATACAAACTATACCATGCCCTCAAGGTTTATAGAAGAACTAGGGGATTCTATAGAGAAAATGGAGAGGCCTAAGCATGGTACAAATGTCAATAGCAGGGAGAGACTAATAGCTGTAAAAGACTTAAGAAGAAAAAAAGATAATGTTATGAATATGAGACCATTTCCCACCCAAACAGGGTCAAAGCCTCAAGGAAATAAGGATTTAGACGTAGAATTAGGAGACAAAGTAAAACACAAGATATTTGGAATGGGAACCATTGTACAAATTAAGGAGAAAGAAAACGATAAAGAATTGATAGTATCTTTCGATGGAAAGGGACTGAAGACATTGTCATTGTCAATTGCACCTATTGAAATTGTGGGGTGATAAAATGGATAAAAAAGAAAGAATTGACGAATTAATTCATATTTTAAATGATTTAAACTACTATTATTATACCCTAGACAATCCAAAAGTTAGCGATAAGGAGTACGACAAATTATACGATGAATTGGTGTCCCTAGAAAAGGAAACTGGCATTGTAAATCTTTATTCCCCAACTCAGAGAGTGGGTGGGGATATTATGGATAAGTTTGAAAAGCACACACACTTAAGCAGGTTGTGGAGTTTGGACAAGAGCCAAAGCGAAGGAGAGTTAATTAATTGGGATAATAGGGTTAGAAGAGCCATAGAGCAGTATAATGGAGAGAATGAAGAAAAGCTGCCAAGCCCAAAATACATTGTAGAATACAAATTTGACGGCCTTACCATAAATCTTACTTATAGGGATGGATATCTAGTACAAGGTGCCACCAGGGGAAATGGGATTATAGGAGAGGCTATACTACCCCAGTTAAAGACGATAAAATCTATTCCAATGGAAGTGGATTTCAAAGGCACTATGGAGGTTCAAGGAGAAGGGCTGATGCCTATTTCTGTCTTGGAAAAATACAACGAAAAAGCTATAGAGCCATTGAAAAATCCCAGAAACGCAGCAGCAGGGGCACTTAGAAATCTAGATCCTAAGATTACAGCAAAGAGAAATTTATCTGCTTACTTTTATAATGTGGGATATATAGAGGGGATGAACTTTGGCGACCACATGGAGATATTAGATTTTTTAAAATCCAATAGGTTTCCAGTGTTTCCCTATGCTAGGGAATTTGAAAGTATAAATGATGTCATAGAGGAGATTGAAAAAGTCAAGGATGAAAGACGAGGTTTAGATGTCTTGACTGATGGAATGGTAATAAAGGTTCACGACATGAGGACAAGGGAGGTACTTGGATATACTAATAGATTCCCAAGATGGGCCATAGCCTACAAGTTTGAAGCAGAGGAGACCACCACAAAACTTCTAGGGGTAGTGTGGAATGTTGGAAGGACGGCAAAGGTAACTCCTTCTGCCATACTGGAGCCTGTGGAAATAGGGGGGGTCACAGTTAAAAGGGCAACTCTAAACAACTATGACGACATAGAGAGAAAAGGCGTGAGAATAAACTCTAAGGTATTGATACGGAGGTCCAACGACGTGATTCCAGAAATACTGGGTATCATGGAAACGGAAGAGGAAACCTTTGAGATTAAAAAGCCAACCCATTGTCCTGCCTGCAATTCGGAGCTTATACAAAATGGGGTTCATATATTTTGCCCCAATTCACTATCCTGTAAACCTCAGTTGGTTTCCAGGTTAGTCCATTTTGCCAGTCGAGATGCTATGAATATAGAAGGTTTTAGCGAGAAGACGGCAGAGAGGTTTGTAGAGGAATTGAACATAGTGGATTTGCCAGAAATATATGAAGTGAAATACGAGGATTTAATTACCCTAGAAGGATTTAAGGAAAAGAAGACAAATAATTTATTAGATGCCATTGAGAAGTCTAAAGACATAAAATTGAATTCCTTTATTTACGCTTTGGGTATAAATAATGTAGGGATAAAAACTGCCACGGATTTGGCAAATCATTTTCAGTCCTTGGAAAGACTGGAAAATTCCACTTATGAGGAATTGATTACAGTAGGAGAAATAGGCGAGATAATAGCAGAAAACATACTGGAGTTTTTTCACGACGAGAGAATTAAAGCCAGTTTGGAAAAGCTATTGTCCGAAGGCGTGAGGCCCTATTTTGAGAAATTAGATAAGGAAGAGTCCATCTTTACTGATAAAACTGTGGTAATTACAGGGACTATAGAAGGTCATAGCCGCAATGAGTTAAAGGCTTTAGTAGAGAAAATGGGAGGTAAGGTCACCAATTCCGTAAGCAAAAAGACGGATTATGTTATAGTGGGAGAAAACCCAGGCTCAAAATACGAAAAAGCAGTAGAATTGGGTATTGAAATCATAAGGGGAGATAACTTAGAATTCACGAACACAGATTAATTATTGGCGAAATATTCGCCTATGGGAGGTTGGAAAATGGTAACAAAGGAACAAATACAGCAAATAGCAAGCCTTTGCAAATTAAAATATACTGAAGGAGAAATTGACGAATTTGCAAAGAACTTTTCTCAAGTCCTAGGGTATATGGAAAAACTAAAGGAAGTGGATGCAGACAATGTAGAACCCTTATACTTTATCAGCGACCATGTACAAAGATTTAGAGAAGACGTAGTAGGGGAAAGCCTACAAAGAGAAGATGTGGTAAAGAATACTACAGAAGAGCAATTTGGATATTTTAAAATACTTAGGATTGTAGAATAGAGGTGAAAAAGTGGATATTACAAAATTGACAGCAATAGAAACAAAGGAAATCATTAAAAAGAGAGAACTCTCTGTAAAGGAATTAATAGGATCTTATTTAGATAAGATAGATAGTGTAGACAAAGAAATTAACGCATTTATAACATTAAATAGAGAAGAAGCCCTAAAGAATGCAGAAAAATTGGACAAAAAAATTAAAAATGGCCAGTCTTTAGGAGCCTTAGGTGGGCTGCCCATTGGAATAAAAGATAATATAGTGACAAAGGATTTGAAAACCACATGTGGGTCAAAAATGTTAGAAAACTTTATTCCACCTTATGATGGGAAAGTCGTTGAAAAAATAAAAAAAGAAGACGGAATTATTTTAGGAAAGTTAAATTTAGATGAATTCGCCATGGGCTCATCAACAGAAACTTCATATTTTGGAGAAACTAAAAATCCCATAAACATGGAAATGGTACCTGGTGGCTCCTCTGGAGGCTCGGCAGCAGCCGTAAAAGCCGGGGAGGTGTTATTGTCTTTAGGTACAGATACAGGCGGATCCACCAGACAGCCTGCAGCTTTTTGCGATGTAGTAGGCATCAAACCAAGTTATGGACTCGTATCTAGATATGGGATTGTTTCCTTGGCAAATACATTGGATACAGTAGGCGTGCTTGGTAAAGATGTAGAGGATGCGGCCTTTTTTCTGTCAACCTTAACAGGATTTGATCCATTGGATTCCACCTCATCTGAAAGTGCAAAGGGCGAAACAATAAGGGAATCTATAGTAAACAAAAATGATATAAATACCATAAAAGGCATGAAAGTTGGTTTACCAAAGGAATTTTTCCAAACGGAAATAGACAAAGGAATTAGTCGCGAGGTAAATAAGGCCATAAAGATATTGGAGTCCTTAGGTGCGGAAATAGAGGAAATTTCTATGCCATATTTAGAATATAGTTTAGCTGTATACCATGTAATTGTGGCGGCAGAAATAAGTTCTAATTTGGCCAGATTCGACGGCATAAGATATGGTCATAGATCGGAAGATTACAATACTTTGGATGAATTGTATATAAATTCAAGGACTGAAGCCTTGGGTGAAGAAGTAAAGAGGAGAATAATGTTTGGAACCTATTACTTAAGTAAAAGCAATGCAAATAGCCATTACGAAAGGGCATTGAAAATAAGAAGATTAATAAAAGAGGATTTTGATAGAGCATTTGGTAAATACGACATACTTCTATCGCCTACTTCTCCAATACTTCCATTTAAATTTGGGGAGAAAATGACAAATCCATTATCCATGTATAAAGCCGATTTATTTACAGTTCCAGTAAACTTGGGAGGCCTTTGTGCTATGAGCATACCCTGCGGCTATGAAAATGGACTTCCCGTTGGGCTACAAATCATAGGAGATAGATTTAAAGAAGCAAATATTATTAAGGCTGGTTTAGCACTTGAGGGAGGTTTGAAAAATGGGATATAAAACCGTAATCGGATTAGAAATTCATGCAGAGTTATCTACGGAAACTAAAATGTTTTGTTCCTGTACCAATGCCTTTGGCGGCGAAGCCAATACTCATTGTTGTCCAGTATGTATGGGTCTTCCTGGTGCACTCCCCGTTCTAAATAAAAAAGCAGTAGAATACGCCATAAAGGCGGGAATTGCATTTAATACAAAAATAAATACTAAGACTAGAATGGATAGAAAAAACTACTTTTATGCTGATTTGGTAAAGGGATACCAAATTTCTCAAGATACCATACCCTTATGCGGAGAAGGATATACGGAGATTGAAATAGAAGAAGGAACTAAAAGAGTAAATCTGCAAAGAATTCACATTGAAGAAGATACTGGGAAACTTACCCATACCATGGATGGAGACACCTTAATCGATTACAATAGGGCTGGTGTTCCTTTAATAGAAATAGTTACAAAACCCGATATGAATACCCCTGAGGAAGCTAGATTGTTTTTAGAAAAATTAAGGGCGACGTTGAAATACATTGAAGTATCAGATGTAAAGATGGAAGAGGGCTCCCTTAGATGCGATGTGAATATTAATGTGGTGGATACAGAGACTGGACTAAAGACAAATATCACAGAAATCAAGAATTTAAATTCCTTTAGGGGTGCAGTTAAGGCCATGGAATACGAGGAAAAAAGGCATATTGACACTTTAAAACAAGGGCAAAACACCCTTAAAGAAACGAGAAGATGGGATGAAGTCAAAGGTGAAACAATTTCCATGAGGGAAAAAGGGGATACAGCAGACTACAGGTTTGCTGCAGATGGAGATTTGGCTGCTATAGAAATACCTGAAGAGTGGGTAAATGAAATAAGAAATAGCATGCCAGAGCTTCCTCACCACAAGAAGGAAAGGTTCGTAAAGGAATACGCTTTATCAGAATACGATGCAGGTGTATTGACAGCCTCTAAAGCTCTTGCCATGTTCTTTGAAGATACTGTAAAATTATTAGACGACCCAAAACTTGTGAGCAATTGGGTCATGGGAGACGTGCTTAGAAGACTGAAAGATGATGATGTGGAAATAGAGGATACTAAACTATCCCCCAAGGACCTAAGTCAACTAATCGCCTTAGTTAAATCTGAAAAAATAAACAACAACACAGGGAAAAAGGTGCTTAAGGAAATCTTTGATACGGGAAAAGATCCTGAGACCATAGTAAAAGAAAAGGGATTAATTCAAATCAGCGATGAGTCTCAAGTAAGAGAAATCGTAGAAAAGGTATTGGAGGACAATAAACAATCCATTGAGGACTACAAAAGCGGAAAGGATAGGGCCCTAGGTTTTTTAGTAGGGCAAGTGATGAAGATTTCTAGGGGAAAGGCCAATCCGCAATTGGCAAATAAAATGATTCTAGACATTATAAAAGAAAAATATTGACATATCGCAATACAAAGTTTGTTAAAAAAGTATTCAGACAATTCCCACTTGATAAAAAATTTCTACTAAGTTAAAATAATATGTATGAAGTATAACACATATAATAATCTAAGGAGGGATTAATATGTCAAAGAGGGATATGAGTCTAACCTCAAAGGTATTGGTCGGACTTATAGTTGGACTGATTACCGGTATTATTGTTTTCAATTTACCTAAGGGAGTACTAAAGGACGATATCCTAATAAATGGTCTATTCCAATTATTAGGGCAAGTATTCTTAAGAGGCATCATGATGCTAGTTGTACCATTGGTATTTATATCTTTAGTTAATGGTGCTGCTAGCATCGGAGATGTAAAAAAACTGGGCAGAATTGGAGTTAAGACAGTAGGGTTTTATTTGACTACTACGGCAGTAGCAGTAGTTATTGCATTGTTACTTGGTTTTTTTGTAAAACCTGGTATTGGCCTGGATATGTCAGCCATTGAAGTAGTCGAGACTACTGTAAATCCTAAAACACCGCTGGTTCAAATCCTATACGAGATGGTACCATCAAATCCTATAGCAGCTATGGCAGGCGGGAATATGCTACAAATCATAGTGTTTGCCATATTCACAGGTATAGGATTATCTCTACTTGGTGACAAAGCAGAGTTTTTATTGAACTTATTTTCTGCATTAAATGACCTCATAATGAAACTGGTTAGCATGGTAATGATATTTGCACCCATAGGCGTATTTGGATTAATTGCCAAAACTTTTGCTACGGTAGGATATGCAGCTATGATACCCCTGATGAAGTATATATTAACCGTGTATGTAGGCCTATTTATTCATCTAATCTTAGTTTATGGAGGCCTATTAAAAGGATTTACAGGATTATCTCCGGCAAGATTTTACAAGAAGTTTTTGCCCGCCATGTCTGTTGCATTTTCTACAGCCAGTAGCAATGCTACAGTACCAGTATCCTTAGAATTATGTGAAAAAGAATTAGGCATACCAAAGAGTATTGCGTCCTTTACAATACCTCTTGGAGCAACAATCAATATGGACGGTACGGCAATAATGCAAGGGGTAGCTACATTTTTTGTGGCTCAGGTATATGGTGTCGATATGACTATGGGGATGCTCCTTACGGTCATACTTACAGCTACATTGGCATCCATAGGAACAGCAGGAGTACCTGGAGCAGGTGCCATAATGCTATCTATGGTCTTGCAATCCGTAGGGCTTCCATTGGAAGGTATAGGGCTAATAATGGGCATAGACAGATTAGTTGACATGGGCAGAACTGCCGTAAATATTACTGGAGACGCAGTATGTACTACAGTAATTGCAAAGCAAGAAGGAGAATTAAATATGGAGTTGGCAGAATCATAAGGAACACCTTATTATATAGGGCTGGCCATAGGCTAGCCTTTTTTTATCCCTTTATTTGATTTTGTTCAGTATCCTTTTCAATTTTACCCCTCTCCTTAAAGTAAGGACAATTTTTAGTGGGCGTATTAGATGGAGTGGTGACAGACTTCAATGTACATAGGCCTTCCTTTTCGTAAACACATTTTTCTGAACAAGGTATTATCAATGTGAACCCTCCTATATAATCATCCATTTTTCATAGTTTATCCAGAATAAACTTTATTATTAAACTTTAAAGTGTTTAGGAAGTGTATTCATATATTCTAATAGTGTAATTTATATGATATAATATGCCCATAGTTACGCAAAGGAGGAAAATTTATGGAAATAGGGAAATTGCCCAATGATGTGTTGGAAAGAATAGTCATTTCAAATATTAAAAATAAAAGAGAAGAGGTATTGGTGGGTGCTGCCATTGGACTGGATACAGCCATAATCAATTATGGTGAAGATGTATGTGTAATAAGTACAGATCCAATTACAGGGGCCACAAAAGACTTGGGCGGATTGGCAATACACATTTCATGTAATGACGTATCTACCAGTGGTGCGGAACCCATAGGTGTGCTCCTGACCATATTGGCACCACCTAGCACTAGAGAAGAAGATATAGAAAACATAATGAAAGAGGCATCAAAAGCTGCAGAGGAAATAAACATAGAGATAATGGGTGGACATACTGAGATAACAGATGCAGTAAATAGGATTGTAATCAGCACGACCGTAGTAGGAAAACAAAAAAAAGCAAGGCTGCCTAATATAAATGAAGTAAAAGAGGGAGACAAAATACTGATTACAAAGTATGCAGGGATTGAAGGAACTTCCATACTGGCGAAGGAACTGGAAGAAAAGCTGAAAGGTTTGTTGGGTGAGGAAAAATTAAAGGAAGCGAAGAATATGAGTTCCATGCTAAGTGTAGTCAAGGAGGGAATAATCTGCGGCAATATAGGGGTTAAGTATATGCACGATATCACCGAAGGCGGAGTATTTGGTGCAGTGTGGGAGGCATCTAAGGCCATTGGAAAAGGCGTAAAGATTGTAGAGGCAGCCATTCCCGTAAAGGATTTTACAAGGGAAATAGCCGATATACTGGAAATAGATGTATATAGGTTAATTTCCAGCGGATCCATGATAGTAATAACTGGAGAAGAAAAAGCAGATGAAATCCAAGATGTGTTGTCAGAAAACAATATTAAATCCACAATTATTGGAGAGGTAGTGGGGGAAAAAGTACTATTAGATAAAGGAGGAGGTACAATAGTAGAGATAGATGCCCCAGGCAGCGATGAATTGTACAAGGCATTGGATCTCAGTAGATAATGTTACATTATGATTACATTATGATTACATTATTCTGTTAATGTTGACATAATAATTGGCAAAGTGATATAAATAACATATAAGACTTGGTTAAGTACGGCATAAGGAGGTTTTTCTATGGAAAAAAAGACAGCAATACTAATATTTACGATTATGTTAATTATATTCAGCCAATTTGTTTATGCTGACAGCGGTAGAATTCAAATAAATATGGATGGAGTTAAGGTATCTGTCAGGCAGGTACCCATTATTATGGATGGGAAGACCATAGATACCGAATTTCCTTCTTTCGTTCACGTAGATAGGACCTTAGTTCCAATTAGATTTGTAGCTGAAAACTATGGAGCCGAAGTAGATTGGGATGAGAAAACTAGCACCGCCATAATAAATTACGATAGCAAAGAGGCCAGATTCACAATCGACAGTAATATTGCATATATAAATGGTGAAAAAATTGTATTAGATAAAAATGCAATACCAAAGCTTGTGTCCTATGAAGACAAAGGTGCAAGGACTATGGTTCCACTGAGAATTGTGACAGAGACATTTGGATATGAAGTAGGCTGGGATGAAAAAGAAAACGTACCATATATTAATTCAGAAGTAGATGCGAATGAGGAGGCAAGTTCTGAAGGATTAGCAATAGTGGACAATATATTTGCTACTACCGGCAGCACTTCTTCCAATAAAATTGTAGTCAATAGCGATAAAAGCCTTGAATATACCACTATGTTTTTGGAGAATTCAAACAAACTAGTTGTGGATATTGAAAATGCTTTACTCTCCTTGCCAAATACATTAGACAGACCGGGGGCAGTAGAAGTAGAGGATGAAATAATAGAGAGAATCCAATATTCTCAGTTTTCCTACGAGCCCAGTATTACCAGGGTCGTAGTTACATTGGAAAGATATGAGACATACGATATAAGTAGCTCCAATGATGGGACAGGCCTTGTAATATCCTTTGGGGGGAATAAAATTGGCCCTATTATAATAGAGGAGATAGACGGCAAGCAAGCCATTGTAGTAGAAGGGGCAGGCTATGGCAAGATGAATTTTATTAAACTGAGGAACCCCGAAAGAATTGTAATAGATTTTTTGGATTCAACTTTGTTGGGGGATACTTATTATAGCTATAACTACGACCTAGGGTTTATAAAGGGGATTAGGGTTTCCCAATTTACAGCAGATAACAATTATAGTTCAGACGATAAAATAGTCAGAGTTGTCTTAGATATTAAAGATGGAATAACAGATCCTAGCGTAAAGATAGATAATTTAGGAGATAATATAGCTATATATCCTGAAAAATCCCTATGGGAAAACATAGATTATATAGTTGATGGAGAAAATAGTATTTTTACCATTGAGAACCTTGGATTGACAAACTATTCCGTAGATATGGATACGTCGTCTAAAAACATGGTGGTCACGATTCCAGCAGTACATACGGATTTAAGTGAAGGAACCATAATAATCAAGGATAATCTAATAAACAAGGTAGATGTAGAAAAAGACGGAGAAAACATAGTATTAAACATCAGCTTCGGAGTTAGTGTAGACTATGCATTGCTCTCCAAGGCCGTAGATAGCAAAATAATACTGTCCTTAAAAAAGAATACTAATATAGATAACACCAATAGAATTATAGTAATAGATGCGGGACACGGTGGGAAGGATCCTGGGGCTACATCTGTATCTAAAAGATATGAAAAAGATTTTAACCTGGCAATGGCCTTAAAGTTGGACAAAAAATTAAGGGAATTAGGATACAACACTATAATGACAAGGAACACAGATGTGTTTGTAGATCTTTATGAAAGGGCTGGAATTGCAAATGATGCCAATGCCGATTTATTTGTTAGTATCCACGGTAACTCCCATACAAGTAAAACTCACGCAGGTATCCAAGTTTTATATTGCCCAGCGTTTAACTCGGATTTTAAGGAAGTGGATCAGCACCCATTTGCCAAGGCAATGATGACTGCCCTATTGGAGGGAACTGGAGCCATAGACAAGGGCATTATCCAAAGACCAAATCTAGTAGTTCTTAGGGAGACTAAGATGCCTGCTGTTTTAGTAGAGGCAGGGTTCCTATCTAATTCGGCAGAGGAGAAATTATTGTTCACAGAAAGCTACCAAAATAAAATTATAGATTCCATTGTAAAAGGTATAGAAAATTATTTAGAAATGAATTAATATAATAAGCAAGGGGAACCTTGCTTATTATTTTTGGAGGTGGATAAATGGAGTTATTATTTGGGTATTTATTTATTTTTTTTGCTAGGGTAACTGACGTATCCTTGGCAACTGTCAGGATGTTGATGGTAGTACAGGGCAGAAAATTACAGGCAGCTTTAATTGGTTTTTTTGAAGTAGCAATATACATCACTGCATTGGGCAAGGTAGTTAATAGCCTGAGCAATCCTATGAATTTACTTAGCTATGCCTTGGGATTTGCTTGTGGAAATTACTTGGGAATTATTATAGAAAACAAAATTGCCCTTGGAAACCTGGCAGCTCAAATTATTTTAAAGATTTCAGATAACGAAAGCTTAATAAAAATACTAAGGGAAAATGGATTTGGCGTAACAGTAATTGAAGGTCAGGGGCTAGAAGGTACAAGAGAAATACTAAACGTAATAATAAATCGAAAAGACTTAATAAACCTAAAGAAAATTGTGTATGAGTTTGACAAAAATGCTTTCATAACAGTAAATAATATTAATCCCATAAGCGGAGGGTATTTCTCACCAATTAGAAAGTAGACAAGAAATTTATCATAGTCCAACAACTCTTCTAATATAATATAGTAGTATAATCTGGGAGGGTTGATAATGGTAAATAAAAGAATAATATTATTTGGACTGATAATAGTCTTGGGATTAACAGTACTGCAGATGGGAAAAAACTTTATTGATAAGAGACTAGCCACTGAAGATGACGAGATTGAAATGATTCAATCCGATAGGGAAATTATTAATATAGTAGAAGAAGATGGGATGAGGAAAACGGTAATGTATTTTAGAAATTCCGATGGATATCTCGTCCCTATAATGAGAAAGATTCCCTGGGAAGAAGGAATTGCAAGAGTTACCCTCAACAACATGGTAGACAGTCCAGAGCTAAGGGAAGCTCTAAGGGGAACAGGGTTATCTCCAGTTATACCCATAGGGACAGAAATTGTTGGGATAACCATAGACGATGAAACGGCACTATGTAAGGTTGACTTCTCAGAAGATGTACTAAACAATCAAACAGAGAAAGATGAAGAAAACTTTATAAAAGGAGTAGTATATACATTGACAGAGTTTCCTGCAATCGAGAAAGTACAGATATTAGTTGGGGGAAAGGTATTGCCGAGTATGACCTTTGGTGGAGATATAGAAGGTCCCATAGCGAGGGAAAATATCAATCTCTTGGGAAATTTAAGCGATGGCAGCTCAAAAGTAGTTGTATATTATAAGGCTATGGATGTGGAAGAATACGAGTATTTTATACCAGTAACCATTCCCACCTTAGCTCCTGTGGCTAATATTTATTCAGCATTGGATTTATTGTTTGAAGGTCCTCCCATGGATATGGGACTGCTCTCAGATATCCCAAGGGATATAATGCTTCACGGAGTAGAAGTAAAGGACGGCACCGCCTATGTAGACATATCCTATGACAATTATATAGAGCCATCCGATGATATTATCTTTTCCAACTTGGCGAAAAATATAGGTCTTACCCTAAGCCAGTTTAAAGAAATAGAAAGCGTAGAGCTGCTCATAGACGGAGAGATAATAAACTCAGCCATTCCCGTGTTCGCAAATGAATATTAAGAAGGTGGAGTAAAGTTTAAAGGAAAGTCGCCTAGATAGGCGACTTTTGTTATTTTAGTAGGGAATGAAAATTAAGGTGATAGAATTATCTTATCAACTGAAGACATGAGAAGATATATAAGATTTTTTATTCATAAGGATTATAAATATGATATAATTAAAAGTAGAAAACGAATTTACAGCACCGAAACTCTGGAAAGGCAACCCTTTTTTAGACAAATTTATTCCGAACAAGAATCTACTTTCTAAATACTGCCTAAGCTGCTAAATCAAAGCTAGCTCTATTTCTATATTCAATTGGTGATATGTATCCTAAGGA
>Ga0265293_10003604_pt1 | contig 28557 bp, 27 predicted proteins | sample Munlanlewell138R_FD_192505 | JGI IMG/M metagenome (GOLD analysis project Ga0265293, IMG submission 192505) | Leachate microbial communities from a municipal landfill in Southern Ontario, Canada - Leachate well 138R | ecosystem: Engineered > Solid waste > Landfill > Unclassified | place: Canada... | reverse complement strand
CTGCTGTTGCCATGGCAATACTCCTTGGGAAAGGGTCCGGATATGAAAAAAATTAAATACATCTGTACAGATATAATTTCAAGGTCAAAGTATAAATCCGGCAACGGATAACTCTACTTCCTTTGTAGCACCATTTGATATATTCCCCGCTTTCAGTGCGAAACATTCCAAATGGTTATAAAGGCAAATTATTTTATTTACCTTTATAACCGCAAGGGTAACTCATTACGTCATGGAACGCACGAAATACTTTTGAAATAAAGGTCAATGGAAATAAAATAATTGTTATCAATATTAATAACTTAGCAGTTAATAAGCCTGTGAAAAAAACAATTTTGAAACGTTGGAAAATAAGATTTTTCAGCTTGATTCAGGCAGAGAGCCATTGCTGGCGCATGTTTTAGTAAAACCAATCAAGGTTGAATAAGCTGTTTTTTTATGTTGGCAGATCTGTCATGGATTATCCTTGTTCTTCAAAAGCATTGAAAATAAAGGCTTGTGGCGCGATATTGGTTTTTTTCTTTCTTTTTGCGGTTTGCAAACATGATATTGTGCGCGTTAAATGGCATTGGCATGGCGAGCCGTTGCAACGGTGTTTTGATGTTGTAGCCGCCGCCGGTTTTTTTTCGTTTTGCTGAAGCAAAAAACCTTTGCCGCTTTGTTTGAAGTATAAAAAAACCATTGGCGAAAAACCAACAAAACGGTTCGGTATTTTTGCCACATGCATAAAAAACCGCTTTGCCCCAAAGTCATGAGCAGGGATTGCTTATGGCGTGAGACAAGGCGGTTTTTTAAGGGTGTGGTGGCCTGAAAGATCGCTATATGGCGTTTTGCAGTCGTTCAAGTACGGTTGTTTTACCAATAATAGCCAGCACGGCACCAATGGATGGTGTTTGTTTCTGGCCGGTGACGGCAAGGCGCAAGGGAATGCCCAGCATGGGCATTTTGATGCCATGTTCGCTTAAGGTTTCCTTGATCAGGGCATCCAAAGCTTCACTGGTCCAGGCTTCCAGCTTGCTGGCGTTTTGGGCAAAACCGGCCAGAATACGTTTGGCATCCTCGGTCAGGAATTGGGTTTGCAGTTCTTCGGAAGCAGGCTGGAAAGGGGCGCAGAACAGCATGGCGTTTTCGGCCAGTTGTTCCAGTGTTTCTGCGCGATCCTTGAACAGGTTAAGCACGGCAGGCATGTCCAGGTCTTGGGTGTGGCCGCCACGGGCGTGAATGCGCGGCAAGACATGATCCAGCAGCTCGCTGTCGCTTAACGCCTTGATATAATGTGCATTGACCCAATTGAGTTTTTTGGGGTCCCATTGGGCTGCCGACTTGGACAGGTTACGGGTATCAAACCACTCAACCAGCTGTTCACGCGAGAAAATTTCATCATCACCATGGCTCCAGCCAAGGCGGGCCAGATAGTTGATCATGGCTTCGGGTAGATATCCCTGTTTTTCATAATCCATAATGCTGACAGCACCATGGCGCTTTGACAGCTTCTGGCCATCGGGACCCAGAATCATGGGTACATGTCCGTATTCGGGAAGGGGGGCGCCAAGGGCCTTCAGGATATTGATCTGGCGCGGCGTGTTGTTGATATGGTCATCACCACGAATAACATGGCTGATTTGCATGTCCCAGTCATCAACCACTACGCAGAAATTGTAGGTGGGCGTGCCGTCGGGACGGGCAATGATCAGGTCATCTAGCTCGGCGTTTTCAATGGTGATGGTGCCCTTGAGCATGTCATCCCAGGAAACGGCGCCTTCAGTGGGGTTTTTGAAGCGGACAACCGGCTTGCGGCCCTCGGGAACCGGTGGCAGTGTTTTGCCGGGCTCGGGGCGCCAGGTGCCGTCGTACTTGGGTTTAAGGCCTTTGGCCTTGGCGCTTTCGCGCATTTGTTCAACTTCTTCCGGTGTGCTGTAGCAGTAATAAGCCGTGCCCTCAGCCAGCATTTTGGCAATCACTTCCTTGTGGCGCCCGGCGCGCTGCATTTGGTAGAAAGGGCCTTCATCTGCCTCCAGTGACAGCCATTGCATGCCATCAAGAATGGCCTGTACCGCTTCAGGGGTGGAGCGCTCTAGGTCGGTATCTTCAATACGCAACACAAAAGTGCCTTGGTGATGACGGGCAAATGCCCATGAAAAAAGTGCCGTGCGAGCGCCACCCAAATGAAGATAGCCGGTTGGGGATGGGGCAAAACGGGTTCTAACAGAAGAGGAAATCATGGATAGTAAAACAATTAAGTGATTAAAAGAAGAGGCAAGACAGTTTACAATGACTGGGCAGGCTTCAGAAAAACTTCATTTTAGCTTAACATTTTTGTGAGTGGATATATGCTGCGTCATCGCCTGGCTTCCATCTTTGAGCCAAGATCGTTAATCGTGATTTCAGATGTCTCTTTGCCGGTATGCGAATCAGTTCCGGCCTACTTGGTGCGTAATACCACACTCATGCCGTTTGATTCGGCAGAGTCATTTGTACAGCTATCAGCCAAAGAATCCATTGAAAATGAAGAAAGAAAAGATCTGGCCGTGCTGTGCGTGCAGCCAGACAGGCTGGAAATGGTGTTGTCGTTTCTAGAGCGCAAGCCGCCCCGGGCCATGATTCTGTTGCCTACCCAAACCATTGATGACGACCCGCTGGAAATCAGGCAGTTTGTGCTGGATTGGGCCAGGCGCAACAATTGCCTGCTGCTGGGCCCACGTGCTTTTGGTATTCAGCGGCCCCACCTGAATTTGAATCTCAGCAAACACCCCATCCTGTCGCATCAGGGCCGGGTGGCGGTGGTGTCGCAATCCAGGCTGCTGCTAATGTCCATCATGGATTGGGCCAATGATGTCGATCTTGGCTTGTCTGCGGCGATTTCCCTGGGAGAGGTCATTGATGTAGACCTGCCTGAAATAATTGAATACCTGGCCACGGATACCCGTACCGATAGTATTGCCCTGTACATGGACAAGCTGGGTTCCGGACGGGAGCTGATGAGCGCCATTCGCATGGCCTCCAGCGTCAAGCCGGTTTTGGTCTTGCGTGCCGGACGGGCAAGCCCCGAACTTAAAGGTGATGATGCCGTGTTTGAGGCCGCTATCCGGCGTGCCGGGGCGGTCCGGGTTGATTATTTTGTCGAGCTGTTTGCGGCCCTGAAAGCGCTGTCTTATGCCCGGCGTCCCAAAGGCGGGCGGATTGTGGTTTTTGGCAACAGCCGTGGCTCAACCTCTTTGACGTTTGATGCGATGGACACCAGTAGCGCCTTATCCAAGGCATCGTTGTCTTCAGGCAGTCTTCGCGAACTCAGACGTATTCTGGGGCGTGGCGCCATTGTGGGTAATCCGGCGATCAGTTATGCCCCCCTAACCGGTGAGCAGCTTATCGAGAGCCTGAAAGTAATGGTGGATGATGCCGGGGTTGATGCCGTCATGGTTATGCTGGCCCCTGATGAGCTGGTCGACATGCAGAAGGTGGTTGAGCAGTTGGCGGCTTATGCCCGCAAGGCACCCAAACCCATTGTGACCAGCATTCTGGGCGAGGCCACCATGCGACCGTTTCGCAGGTTGCTTAACCGGGCTGGCATGCCAGCATTCAGAACTCCCGAAACGGCGCTGGGTGCCATGATGTCGCTGTGTGACTACTACTATAACCAGCAACTGTTGCATCAGCTCAGGATCCCGCAGCCTGATTCCCGGCCTGCTGATATTCCGGCTGCCCGTACCCTGCTTGATGCCGCGCTGAAAGAAAAACGTGGCACGCTTGAAACCCGGGAAGCCATGCGCTTGCTGGACTGCTTCCATGTGGGGGTTTCCTGGGAGGAAGATCAACAGGATGAACAGTTTTCTGTTGAGGATGGGGTGCCGGCCGTCATGATACAGGTTCAGAGCGACCCCATCTTTGGGCCATGGATTCGTTTTGGCGAGGGCGGGCACAAGGTGGTGTTTTCGTCCCGCGACAAGGGGCTTGATTTGCCGCCCCTGAATGCTTATCTGGCAGGCCAGCTCATCAAGCGCAGCCGGGTCTGGCGCCAGGAATTGGAAACCTATGTAGAGCCCCACATATTCGTAAAGTTGCAGCGTATTCTGGAGTCGGTTGCTGATTTGGTCAGCGAGTTTCCCTGCATTCAAATGCTTGAAATTAACCCGATCATTCTTGGTTATCGTGAAGTCCATGCCAGGGATGTCAGGATTGTTCTTGATAACGAGGCGGCGGGTGTTTCACCACGTGAGTCCGGCTATGAGCATATGGCCATCTTCCCGTATCCATATTATTTGACTGAAAACAGGCGCTTTGATGACGATATGGAATGGGTGTTGCGGCCCATCCGTCCTGAAGACGCTGAGGCGCTTCAGACTTTTATCAGGGGCCTGTCCGAGAAGTCGCGCTACATGAGATTTGTTTCAATGATGCGCGAATTGACGCCTAAGATGTTAAGCCGATATACCTATGTGGACTACCATCGTGAGCTGGCACTGGTGGCCACCATCCAGGTACCCAACGAGGCCAACCGTGGGTTGCCGCGGGAAGAAATTATTGGCCTGGCGCACTATCTGCGCAACGCCGATGGCGTGGGCGCCGAATATGCCCTGGTGATTGGTGACGGATGGCAAAAGCGTGGTCTGGGCAGAACCCTTATGAGCAAGCTGATACAGGCGGCCCGCAAACAGGAGCTTGCTTACATAGAAGGGGTTGTGCTGGCCAGCAATAAACCGATGCTGCATTTAATGACCAGCCTGGGCCTGAAAAATGACCCGGATGAAGAAGACCCTTCAATGCGAAGGGTCTGGATGCCGTTGAAACAAGCGGATTAATTAAGCCAGGTTTTTCTGGATGAAGGCCGAGATATCCCGGATTTCCTCCAGGCATACCGAATGCTGCATGGGGTAAGTGTGCCACTGCAGGTTTTGGTAGCCCAGCTCTTCCAGTTTGGCCTTGCTGTTAAGTGCACGTTCGGGTACTACCACCGGGTCCTGGGTGCCATGTGCCATGAAAATGGGAATGTCCATGTTTGCCTGGCTGCGTTCGGCCTCGGTTTTGGCCGCCAGTGGCAGAAAGCCAGACAGGCAGATCAGGCCGGCCAGTTTTTGGGGGTGGCGCAGTCCGGTTAACAGGGCCATGGCGCAGCCTTGCGAAAAACCGGCCAGGAAAATATTTTCAGCAGGAATGCCGCGCTCGTTTTCACGGGCAATCAGGGCTTCAATCGCCTGTTGTGCTTCCCTTAGGCCAGGTTCGTCTTCCGGACCGTTGATGCGGTCAAGGGAAATAATATCAAACCAGGCAGGCATGGCGATGCCATTGTTCAGGGTAACCGGACGCACCGGTGCATTGGGGAAAACAAAACGGATGCCTGATGGTTTGGGTAACCTCAGTTCGGGAACGACCGGTACGAAATCGTTGGCATCGGCACCCAGGCCGTGCATCCAGATAATTGAGTGCGTGATGTGGTTGCCCGTATTGATTTCAACACAATCGAGCAGTACTTGATCTGACATAATTTAACTATTCCCCGGTTGATAAAATAGACTTGAGTGCCTGGAACAGGGCACGGTAATGTTTTTTTTGCGGTTCCTGGGTTTCGGTCAGGGCATCGTTGGCAGCCTGTTCCTTGCGGGCAGCGCGAATCAGTGCCCTAAGGTGCTGAATATCCACCAGGGGATACTCGGCAAGGAGTATGGTTAACTCTTCATCGCTGGCAATCAGGCGGTCACGCAGGGTTTCCAGCCGGTGCATATGTGCTGTGATTTCCCGGGAGCCATTTTCCCAGACATCCAGTTGCTGGCGAATGGCTTCAATGTCTGCCGTGCGCATTAACTTGCCGACATAATGGATCTGGCGGCGTTTGCCTTCCCTGCCGCTAATTTTTTGGGCTGTTTTAATGGCATCCAGCAGTTTGTCATCAAGAGGTAACTGCTTGACTTTGTCATAAGGTAGCTCAATAACTTGCTTGCCCAGATCCAGAATGGCATGCAGCTCTCTTTTGACTTGTGATTTGCTGGGCCGGTCGTAAAAATCGTTGTCGTCCTGATCTGTTTGGTCGGTATGCATAAATAAAATCGAAAAATGGTTGATATTTGGATATCATAACCGTGTATGCGATTACAGTCATAATGAACAGAACAACCACTTATATTTTTTATCTATGAATCCTAATAGTCAGTCTAATTTTGAAGAGCTGGTTCAGCTGGCGCTGAAACATGCCGGCAAGCTCGGCGCAAGCAGTGCCGCTGCCGAGGTCTCCGAGTCTAGCGGACTTGCCGTCTCCGTTCGCAAGGGAAGTGTTGAAACGGTTGAACAAACCAATGACCGTTCCCTGGGTGTGACTGTTTACGCAGGACAAAGCAGGGGTTCTGCCTCCACCTCGGATTTGTCTGCCAAAGCGATTGCCGAAACGGTAGAGGCGGCCTGGAATATTGCTAAATATACAGCGGCCGATCCGGCGGCCGGTTTGCCGGAGCCCGAATTGCTGGCGACCCATTTGCCCGATCTGGCCTTGCATAAAAGCTGGGACATTTCTGCAGATGAAGCCGTTGCGCTGGCCATCGAGGCCGAGCAGGGAGCTCTGGGCTACAGCAAGGAAATCACCAATTCCGAAGGTGCTTCCATTGATGTTAGTGAAGGGCGTTTCGTATTTGCCAATTCACTGGGGTTTATGGGTGGCTATCCGTATTCGCGCCACGGGCTTTCGGTGGCAGCCATTGCTGGCAAGGGTGATCGCATGCAAAGGGATTACTGGTATACCTCCAGCCGTTACCCCGAAAGACTGGCCAAGGGGCATGATGTGGGTGTGTACGCTGCCCAGCGTGCCTTATCCCGTTTGTCGGCCCGTAAAATTCCTACCGGAAAATACCCGGTCCTGTTCGAGGCACCCCTGGCCTTGGGGTTGATTGGGGCACTAACCCAGGCAATTAGTGGTGGTGCGCTTTATCGCAAGTCCAGTTTTCTGCTTGACTCCCTTGGCAAGCCGGTGATGGCTGATCATATTCAAATTAACGAAGACCCCTACATTCCGGGCGCCATGGGCAGTTCCGCTTTCGATGATGAAGGCGTCCAAACCCATGCCCGCGATCTGGTGCAAGACGGGATTTTGCAGGGTTATTTGCTGTCAAGCTACACCGCCCGTAAACTGGGTATGCAAAGCACTGGCAATGCAGGTGGTTCGCATAATCTGCTGCTCACATCCTCGTTAACCGAAGCCAGTGACGATCTTGATGTCATGCTGAAAAAAATGGGTACCGGCCTGCTGGTTACCGAGCTGATCGGACAGGGGGTTAACTATGTCACTGGCGATTATTCCCGTGGCGCATTCGGTTATTGGGTGGAAAACGGACAAATCCAGCATGCCGTTCAGGAAATAACCATTGCGGGCAACCTTAAAGACATGTTCATGCAAATGGTGGCAGTGGGTAATGATGTCATTACGCGTGGGGCCAAAACATCGGGGTCAATCTTAATTGAAAGCATGGCGGTGGCAGGCAGCTAAGCGCCTGGCTGCCTTTATGCCGGCTTTAGGGAAAACCACTAACTACGGTTGCCGCATGAAGCTAGGCCTGTGGGTTATTATTTATCGTATAAAATTTTTAGCATTTAAAATAAGTTTGGAGAAATAAACATATGCAACGTCGTTCGTTTCTAAAAAAAGCCGGTATGGGTATGGTGGCTGGTACGGCAGCGGTGGGTGCCCCGGCGCTGGCCCAGGAAAATCCAAGCATCAAGTGGCGCATGGCTTCCAGTTTTCCACGTAGTCTTCCCGCCTTGTTCGGTACCTCCGAGAAATTCGTCAACTATGTCAAGGAAGCCTCTGGTGGCCAATTCGTGATTGATGTATTCCCGGCCGGTGAAATTGTGCCAGCCCTGCAGGTGATGGATGCCGTTTCCAACGGTACCGTCCAGGCTGGTCATACCTGCGGTTATTATTATTTTGGCAAAAGCCCGGCCTACTGCTTTGATACAGCCGTTCCTTTTGGCCTGACCGCCCGCCAGATGATGGCCTGGATTCTTGAAGGCAACGGCAAGGCATTGCTGCGTGAATTGTTTGATCCCATCAATATTGTCAACTTCCCGCTGGGTAATACCGGTGTGCAAATGGGTGGCTGGTACCGTAAGGAAATCAGTTCACTTGAAGACCTGAAAGGCCTGAAAATGCGTACTTCCGGTTTTGCCGGTGAAGTGTTGTCACGTTTGGGCGTGATTCCCCAGCAAATTGCCGGTGGCGATATTTACCCGTCCCTTGAAAAGGGGACGCTTGACGCGGTTGAGTTTGTAGGTCCTTTCGATGATGAAAAACTGGGCTTTAACAAAGTGGCCAAATACTACTACTACCCCGGATTCTGGGAAGGTGGTCCACAGGTTTCAGCGTACATGAACAAGGATGAGTTCGCGAAATTGCCCAAGAATTACCAGGCTATTGTGGAAGCGGCATGTATGTATGCAACGGCCAATATGACTGCGGTTTATGATGCCCATAATGCGGCTGCGCTGCGCAGACTGATTGCCGGTGGTGCCGTGCTGAAGGAATTCCCCAAGGAAGTGCTGGATGCCGGTTACAAGGCATCTGTACAGTTGTATAAAGAATTCTCGGACAAAGACCCGATGTTCAAGAAAATCCATGACGATTACATGGCTTTCCGTGATGATCTGGCACCATGGTTCAACTTGGTTGAGGGTTCGTATACCCGCTATCTGGCCTATGCGATTTCACAAAGCCGTAAAGCTTAAGCTGGCATAAGCACAGCAGCCGCCCGTACAAAATACAACAAAAAGCAAGGCTTGTACGGGTGGTTTTGCTCAAATTTGGGCTCTATTTCATTGTTTTTATTGAAAAAACAAAAGCATGGTGTTAACATTACCGGCTAACCCAGAACTGTACGGCTGAAAAGTAAGGTTTTACTTGTTTACAATAACAGCCTGGCAGCGTCCGGTGTTTATGTCTTTTTAATAACTGGCATATAAAACGGAAATTGGGCGTAACGGGCACGGCACAAGCCGGCTCTATTAATTTTTATTTAGGAATAACTATCATGAAGACCTTTGTGGCAAAGCCGCATGAAGTCAAACGTGACTGGTTTGTTATCGATGCAAAAGGCAAGGTCCTTGGTCGTGTAGCCAGCGAAGTTGCACGCCGTTTGCGCGGTAAACATAAACCCGAGTTCACCCCTCACGTTGACACCGGCGATTATATTGTAATTATCAATGCTGCCGATATCGTTGTTACCGGTAACAAGACTGAAGACAAAAAATACTTCCGTCACTCTGGTTACCCAGGCGGTATTTATGAAACGAACTTTAAAAAGATGCAAGAGCGCTTTCCAGGCCGTGCACTTGAAAAAGCCGTTAAAGGTATGCTGCCCAAAGGTCCACTGGGCTACGCCATGATTAAAAAACTCAAGGTGTATGCTGGTGCCGAACATCCTCATACTGCCCAGCAGCCTAAACAGCTGGATTTCTAAGGATAAATCATGATCGGTAATTGGAATTATGGAACAGGTCGCCGCAAAACTTCAGTGGCCCGTGTTTTCTTGAAAAAAGGTACAGGCGCTATCGTTGTTAACGGTAAACCTGTTGATGAATATTTTGCCCGTGAAACAGGCCGCATGGTTGTTCGTCAGCCTTTGGTCCTCACAGAACTCACCGAAGCCTTTGACTTTCACGTCAATGTACACGGTGGTGGCGAAAGCGGCCAGGCTGGCGCAATCCGTCATGGCATTACCCGTGCCCTTATTGACTATGATGAAACATTGAAATCATCACTGTCCAAAGCAGGCTATGTAACCCGTGACGCACGTGAAGTCGAGCGTAAAAAAGTCGGTTTCCACAAAGCCCGTCGTCGCAAACAGTTCAGCAAACGCTAATCTGTTTTCGAGCCAAAAAAGACCGCATTTGCGGTCTTTTTTGTTTTTGGCCTGTTAATGGCGTTTTGAAACACAGTGAAGCAAAACCAGTGTTTAAATTTCAGGCAAGTTGAACCAAAACACGTGTAAAAACTCTCATAATGTGGTGCAATAGTCGTTTTGAAAACGTTTATACATCCATTCTATTAACAAAGGATTTAACAATGGCATCTTCTTCGGCCCAGATCAAGGTTGGCATCGTTGGCGGTACCGGCTATACCGGTGTGGAATTGTTGCGTCTGTTATCGGCGCATCCCAATGCAAAGCTTCATGCAATTACCTCACGTAAAGAAGAAGGCATGCCGGTTGCGGACATGTTCCCCAATTTGCGCAAGCATGTGGATCTGGCTTTTTCCGCCCCTGAAAATGCGGCGCTGTCTGAGTGCGATGTGGTTTTCTTTGCGACACCTCATGGCGTTGCCATGGGGCAGGCCCGTGCCCTGATTGAAGCCGGCGTAAAGGTAATTGACCTGGCGGCCGATTTTCGTTTACAAGACACCGCGGTTTTTGAAAAATGGTACAAGATGCCTCACGCCTGTCCGGATGTATTAAAAGACAGCGTTTATGGTTTGGTGGAACTGAACCGTGAAAAAGTGGCGGGGGCGCAGGTTATTGGCAACCCGGGTTGTTATCCCACTACTGTTATTCTTGGGCTTACCCCCTTGTTGGAAAAGGGTCTGATCAACCTGGACAATATCATTGCCGATTGCAAATCGGGTGTGTCAGGGGCCGGTCGTAAAACCGAAGTGGGTAGCCTGTTCTCCGAAGCCAGTGACAACTTCAAGGCTTATGCCGTTTCGGGTCATCGTCATCACCCTGAAATTGCCGAGCAGCTGGGTAAAATTGCCGGCCAGCCGGTAGGTCTTACTTTTGTGCCTCATTTGGTACCCATGATCCGGGGTATGCTGTCCACCATTTACGTAAAAATCAAACCCGAGGCCCTGGATACCGATTTTCAGGCGCTGTATGAGCAACGTTACCAGAATGAAGCGTTTATCGATGTCATGCCTGCCGGCAGCCTGCCAGAAACCCGTTCGGTTCGGGCGTCTAACCAGCTGCGTATTGCCCTGCACCGTCCAGGTAATGGCGATACCCTGATTGTGGTAGTGGTGCAGGACAATCTGGTGAAAGGCGCTGCCGGTCAGGCAGTACAAAACATGAATGTGTTATTTGGTTTGGCTGAGCAAACAGGTCTGAATCAAGTGGCTATTCTCCCTTAAGGGGCCAGCTAACGATGGCAGCACGTATTTTTCTTTTGGCCGTTGGTATAGTGGTTGGTGCAACCGGCAGTTACTACATTACCCAAAATGTAGTGCAGCGCAAAATGCTGGGAATTGAAAATGAACAGATCACACTGCTTGCTGACAAGGTCAAACAGGGAGAATTGCAAATCCAGTCACTGCAAGGCAAACTGGATGCGGCCAACGCGCAAATGGTAATCGACAAGAGCGCGATTGTTGAATTCAACCGACAGGTCTCAAAACTGCAGGACGAAATTAGCAGAAGCACCGAGGAGTTGCTCCGTTACGAGCAGCTTATTCCCTCTAAAAGCAATATGCACGTGAGTGTCAGGGAGTTTGATGCTGTCAAGGAAGGGGCCCGGATCCGCTATAAGGTATTGCTGACACGTACCCAGAAACAGCCTGCCGTTTTTAGTGGCCGTTTGCACTTTGAGGCCAAGGGAAAAATGAATGGAAAGGCCACCACCGTGGTCCTTAAACCCGAGCCCGTTGACAAGAGTGCGGAAAATGGCACACCTGCAACAGAAAAGGCGGGCAATGGTGCCCTGAATTTAAAGTTCAGCAGAATCGAGTTGGCGCAGGGTTTGCTGGTTATTCCCGACGGTTTTATACCTGAAAGCGTAACCCTGAAAGTGGTGGAAGGTAAAAATACACGCGTGACGCGAACGTTAAAGCTCAAGTCTTAGTTTGTTGTTATGTTAAAATAGTTTTGTTATAGGCGTGTCTGCCTGTTTTATTTGGGTGACTGTATCTCACCAGGAGTAAGTATATGAGTAGCGTTTTAGAGTCAGTAGACTTGCAGGCTCCTCCAGTGCCATTGGTTTTCACCGATGCGGCTGCGGCTAAAGTCAAGGATTTGTTAATCGATGAAGGTAATCCCGACCTCAAACTGCGCGTGTTTGTGCAGGGCGGTGGCTGTTCGGGTTTCCAGTACGGCTTCACGTTTGATGAGGTCGTTAACGACGACGATACCGCTATCGATAAAGATGGCGTTCAGTTGTTGGTAGACCCCATGAGTTTCCAGTACCTGGTTGGCGCTGAAATTGATTACAAAGAAGATATTGAGGGCTCACAGTTTGTTATTCGTAACCCGAATGCCCAAACAACTTGTGGCTGTGGTTCTTCTTTTACGGTGTAATGGCCGTAAACAGTAAGTGGTGCTTTTTGTCCGCAATGGCATAACACCAGGTAAACCAAACCAAAACAGGTCCGTGTATTTTATACACGGACATGTTTTTTTGTAACTTAGGATAACAGCGGTGTCAGCACGGTAGGTATGGCGGTTTTTGCCGTGTCAGGGTAGTCGGTGGTGTAATGCAGGCCCCGGCTTTCCTTGCGGGCCAGTCCGCATTGCAGCATCAGGCTGGCAACGTCCAGCATGTTTCCCAGTTCTATGTCATTCAGACTGATGGCTTGTTGGCCGGTGCCTGAATGAAGTTGGGCTTTCCATGCATTCAGCTGCTGCAGGGCTGCCTGCATGCCGGCATGATTGCGTACAATGCCAAAGCATTGGCTCATCAGTTGCCTTAGGCTGTTAGCGTCAAGGGCGCTATCTTGTGCCGGTTGCTTGCTATTGCCTGTCACTGGGTTAATGCAACGGGTGTTGTCATAAGCGGCCGGTGTTTCCCAAGGCAGGCTGGCCACAATGTTGCGGGCAATATTTCTGCCGGTCACTATGCATTCCAGCAAGGAGTTACTGGCCAACCGGTTGGCTCCATGCAGGCCGGTATAAGCGGTTTCGCCGGCACAGTAAAGCCCTTTCAGGTCTGTTTGTCCTGCGTGGTTAATCACGACACCGCCGCAGGTATAGTGGGCGGCCGGAGCCACTGGAATGGGGCTGCTGCAAATATCCAGTCCATGTGCCAGGCAGAATTTATGAATCGTGGGGAAATGATGCAAAATTTCATCCCTTGGCTTATGTGAGATATCCAGCAAGACATGGCGGGTGCCATTTTCTTTCATTTCGGTCTCAATGGCCCGGGCCACAATATCGCGTGGTGCCAGTTCAGCGCGTGCGTCATAGTCGGGCATGAAACGGCTGCCGTCTGGCCGTCGTAAAACACCGCCTTCGCCCCTTACTGCCTCGGAAATCAAAAAGGTGGGGGCATTGGGTAATGCAAGCGCGGTTGGGTGAAACTGGATGAACTCCATATTGGCAACCCTGCAGCCTGCACGCCAGGCCATGGCAATGCCATCACCGGTGGCAATGGCCGGGTTGGTGGTGTGGGTAAAAAGCTGTCCGGTGCCACCGGTGGCCAGTACGGTATTGGGCGCAAGAAAGGTTTCCATCTTGCCGGATTGCCGGTTAAGTGTCTTTACTCCCAGGCATTGGGAATGTTTTGCCTCATCAATCAGCAATTCAACCGAGGCCCACTGCTCAAAAACCTGGATATTGGGGTACTTGCCCAGCAGGGATTGCAGGGTATGCGTAATGACATGCCCTGTTTTGTCCGAGGCATGGGCAATCCGGCGCCAGGAATGGCCGCCTTCAAGGGTTAAATGCAGCTGCTGGTCAGTATCGTTGCACGTGAATTTGACTTGGTGCTCCAGTAGCCATTTCAGGGCGTCGGACGAGTGTTCAACAATGTGTGCCACCGCTTCTTTTTCGCATAAGCCAGCCCCGGCAATCAGGGTGTCGTTAATGTGCCGCTCGAATGAGTCCTGGCTGTCCCAGACGGCGGCAATCCCGCCTTGTGCCTTGTCGCTGGCGGTATTGATAAGCGCGTCTTTGCTAAGTATGGCAATGCGCTGATTGGCCGGCAATGACAGGGCCACCGATAATCCGGCCAGGCCACTGCCAATAATAATGGTGTCAAACTGACGCGTCATGATGCTTAAGCGGCCCCTATATGCTGGAACAGTTTCATGTCCTGAACCAGGTCGCCGCTGGCCTTGACCGATTTTTTATGGGCTTCGGCAAATTGCAGCATCCGGTCAAGTGGCAGGCGGGCACGTTCGGCCATGTCTTTATCCAGCAAGACTTCGCCAGAGCCGTTTGTCAGGCATTGCTTGATGCCGGCCAATCCGTTCATGGCCATCCACGGGCAAAAGGCACAGCTTTTGCAGGTTGCACTATTGCCGGAAGTGGGGGCTGAAATGAAGGTTTTGCCGGGTGCCCTTTTTTGCATTTCGTGCATAATGCCGGCATCGGTGGCCACAATGAATGTTTGGGCCGGTAAATCAACCGCGGCCTGAATCAGCTTGCTGGTAGAGCCGGTCACATCGGCCAGTGCCGCCACGCCCGCTGGTGATTCGGGGTGCACCAGAACTTTGGCATCAGGGTATTGTTTTTTCAGGCTGACCAGTTCGGCTGCCTTGAATTCATTATGAACCAGACAGGAGCCTTGCCATAACAGCATGTCGGCACCGGTGTTGTTTTGAATATATTGGCCAAGGTGACGATCAGGGCCCCAGATAATTTTTTCACCTTTTTCATGCAGGTAAGTCACGATTTCCAGCGCAATTGAAGAGGTGACCACCCAATCGGCACGCGCTTTTACTTCGGCGCTGGTGTTGGCATAAACGACCACGGTCCGGTCTGGGTGGGCATCACAGAAAGCACTGAACTGGTCGGCAGGGCAGCCCAGGTCCAGTGAGCATTCGGCTTCCAGGGTTGGCATCAGCACCTTTTTCTCAGGGCTCAGCATTTTGGCGGTTTCACCCATGAAGCGAACCCCTGCCACAATCAGGGTAGAGGCTTCATGGTCGCGGCCAAAGCGTGCCATTTCAAGCGAGTCACCCACGCAGCCATTGGTTTCAAGTGCCAGGTCCTGCAAGATGGGATCAACATAATAATGGGCCACCAGCACGGCATTCCTGCTTTGCATGAGTTGCTTTATTTCCTGGATGTATTGCTGTTCCTGTTCGCTTGACAGGGGGGCGGGTATCTTGGCCCAGGCTTTGCCGACCGCTTGGGCATTAGCGCTTTCCGGAAGAATTGACGTCATGCAGGCTTGCCCGTTAAGGCTGGCGCTGTGCAATAAGGGTTGATCAAATTCAAATGCTTTCTGTTCTGTGTGTCCCATGGTTTTTCAAATAGTATTTTTTAAAAAATCAAATTATGCTCCTTATGAGCATAAAAGGCAAAACATTTTTATGAATGGACGTTTAGTTGTCATGGCCGCTGTTGCAAATAGTTTTGCCCGGCTGGACACTTCCATATACAATGCCTATGCCAATATCCAATCACCAATAACCATCAAAATGTCGGCATCAGATACCTCTCCCAGTCAGAACGAGGGCGCCAGTGAGCTGGTTGCCGTTTTAATTGCCATTACCCGGTTCTCCGCCCGTGTCTTAACGGTACTGGATGGTCACTCCCTGCCTTTTGGGGCCTTGTCACCGGTTCACCGTTCTTTGCAGTCGGGGGTTAGGCAGTGGGTAAAAACCCAAACCAGGCAGCCGATGGGCTATGTAGAGCAGCTGTATACGTTTGTAGACACCACCCGAACCCGTTTATCGGGGCACCCGGTGTTGTATGTCAGTTATTTGGGACTGGTTAAGGAAATTGATGAAAGCCAGCTTGAGGCGCATGCCAGCTGGCAAGACTGGTACTATTATTTTCCCTGGGAAGATCATCGGAATGGGCTGGTTCCCTGGGTGACGCAAACACTCTTGCCGCCATTGCAGGATTGGGTCAATCAGAAAAGTGACTCCACTGTCCGCATGAACCGGCAGCGACGGGTTGATATGTGCTGGGGCCTGAACGGATTTGACTGGGTGGAGGAGCATGTCCTGCTGCGTTATGAGCTGATGTATGAAGCTGGACTGATTCCTGAAGCGCCCAATTATGTCAGTATTGGCCTGGGGTCTGGTGAAATCGGGATTCCCATGCAGCGGGATCATCGCCGGGTTCTGGCTACGGCCATGTCACGACTGCGGGCGAAAATCAAATACCGTCCTGTTATTGCCGAACTGATGCCGGCAGAATTCACCCTGTTTCAACTGCAAAAAAGCATAGAAGGGCTGGCTGGCGTGGAACTGCACAAGCAGAACTTTCGTCGCATGATACAGCATCAGGATCTGGTGGAAGAAACTGGCAAAATGACTGCCCAGGACCGTGGCAGGCCAGCCCGGCTGTATAAATTTAAAGATCATGTTTTGCTGGAAAATATTCTGGCGGGTAGCAAGCTGCCGCAAATAAAATAAGCAATGGGGTGGGATAGGATAGTGGCTTCGTTATACAGCGGGGTATTGCTCCTCTCTGGTGTTGCTCCAACCGCCCTGCGGGCAGAATCGCAACCCCAGAGAGGAGCAATACCCCTTTTCGCATTTTCAAGCGGAGTCATATCAACTGGATGCGTCAGTAACTTCAGCGTATAAACAAGGTGTTCAGGCCGGGTAGTAACAGCCCAGAATGGTTTTGCGCCGGGCACCGCTGACGGACGGCGTGCCTGCGGGTACCCGGTTGCAATGGGCCCAGGCCAGCCAGGCAAAAGCCAGGGCTTCCATGGATTGGCCAGGAATCCCGTAATTTTCACAGCGGCTTACCGGCAGGCGCGCCCGTTGCGCAAGCTCCTGCAGCAAGGGGCCATTGAATGCGCCACCGCCACAGGCAATGATTTCCTGTGTTTCAGGGGCATAGGCATGGATGGCACTGGCAATGGTTTGGGCGGTTAGCGCGCGCAGGCTGGCCTGGATGTCAGGGGCGCTAATGTTTTGTTTGAAGCCGCCAAGCAGGGTGTCTAGCCAGTTCGGGTTGAACAGGTCCCGGCCGGTTGATTTGGGCGGAGGCAGTGCAAACCAGGGTTCAGCTTCCAGCAAGTAATTCAGCAACACTTCATTGACCGTACCACTTGCGCCCCATTGGCCATCCTTGTCATATTCGTTGCCGGTATGGCGCTGACACCATAAATCCATCAGGACATTGGCCGGGCCGGTATCAAACCCGGTCACTTCTTTTTCAGGATGCAAAATACTGATATTGGCCATGCCCCCCAGGTTCAGGACGGTAACGGGCCGATCAGCGTTAAACAAGGCTTTGTGAAACGCGGGTACCAATGGTGCTCCCTGGCCACCGGCGGCAATGTCCTTGCTGCGAAAGTCGGCCACTACCGCAATTTGTGCAAGTTCACTTAATAAGGCGGGTGCATTCAGTTGCAGGGTGTAGCCCAGTTCGGGACGATGGCGCACGGTTTGTCCGTGGGCGCCAATTGCCGTGATGTGTTCCGGCGCCAATTGCGCCTGTTCCAGTAACTGTTTGCAAACCCCGGCATATAAATGCGCCAGCTTATTGGCCGCCAGACAGGATTTTTCCAATTCATTGTGTACGGGCGCATTCAGTTCAAGAAAAAGATGTCTTAACGAAGCTGGCATGGGCAGGCTGGCCTGGGCAAAAATGTGGGGGCGTTGTGTTGGCGAAAAAGCGGCAATCACGCCATCAACACCATCGGTGCTGGTACCGGACATGAGCCCGATGAAATATTGAGTATCCTGTATGGCAGGCATATGCAATTTGAATTTGGATAAAAAGGTATAATTTAGCACTGAATCGCAGGAAAAAAGCGATAATAGCAGGTCTACCTGATTATCATCCTGGTTACATTTTGTCTCCGGGATGTTTATGTTTTGCATTGGATAAAGTTTTTTATGTCATCTTCCGAATCACCTGTTTCACCAGAAGTACAAAATGACTTGCGTATTGTCTTGCGCGGGTGCGATGAGCTGCTGGTAGAGTCAGAGTTTGTCAAAAAGCTGCAAAAGAGCCGTGATACCAATACGCCTTTGCGTATCAAGCTGGGCCTGGATCCCACCGCTCCTGACATTCACCTGGGTCATACCGTTGTCCTTAACAAAATGCGTCAGTTGCAAGACCTTGGGCATAATGTCATTTTCCTGATTGGCAATTTTACCTCGATGATTGGTGATCCTAGCGGGCGCAATGCAACCCGTCCGCCACTGACCAAAGAACAGGTCGAAGAGAACGCAAAAACCTATTACGCCCAGGCCAGCATGGTGCTAGACCCCGAGCGTACCGAAATCCGCTACAACGCCGACTGGTGCGAACAGCTGGGTGCCAGTGGTATTATCCAGCTGGCCTCACGCTATACGGTGGCCCGCATGATGGAGCGCGATGATTTTACCAAGCGCTTCAAGGGCGGCGTACCTATTGCCGTACACGAATTTTTATATCCCTTGCTGCAAGGCTACGATTCTGTCGTGCTCAAGTCCGACCTGGAGTTGGGGGGCACCGATCAGAAATTCAACCTGTTGGTGGGTCGTGAGTTGCAAAAAGAATATGGTCAAGAGCCGCAGTGTGTGCTAACCATGCCCTTGCTGGTGGGTCTTGATGGCGTCGATAAAATGTCCAAATCCAAGAACAATTACATTGGCATTACCGAAGCCCCCGACTCCATGTTTGGCAAGCTCATGTCCATTTCAGACACGCTTATGTGGAGCTACTACGAGTTGCTTTCTTTCCTTTCCATGGAAGAAATTGCCGGCCTTAAACAACAAACCGAAGAAGGGCGCAATCCGCGTGATATCAAGGTCATGCTGGCTCAGGAAATTATTACCCGTTTCCATTCAGCCAAGGCGGCCCAAGAGGCACTGGCTAATTTTGAAGCCCGCTTCCGTGATGGTGCCATCCCCGATGACATGCCTGAAATCCAGTTGCCGGGTGGCCCATTGGGTATTGTCAAGGTGCTCAGGGAATCGGGTCTGTCCAGTTCCGGCTCCGAAGCCCAGCGCAATATCGAGCAGGGTGGTGTACGGGTTGATGGCCAGCGGGTTGAAGATAAATCCCTGCAGTTAGCCGCAGGTACTTATGTCGTGCAGGTAGGCAAACGCAAATTTGCCCGCATTACTGTCAATTAATTGTATTCCATCTATTAACATCAGGTTTTATTGGGGGATCTATGAAATTACTCAGTCAGTCAATCGTCAACGGCCAGGCCATTCACCCTCGCTATGCTTTTGGCAAACAAGATGCAGCGGCACATATTGCACTGTCCGATAATTTGAATCCGCACTTCTCATGGGAAGGCGCGCCTGAAGGCACCCGGTCTTTCGTATTGATATGCCGTGATCCGGATGTCCCCAGCAAGCCTGACGATGTCAATCAGGAAGACCGTGAAGTGCCGGCCGATTTGCCCCGTGTCAATTTCTATCATTGGGTGCTGGTTGATATTCCTGCCAGCGTGACGTCCATTGACGAAGGCGAGTTCTCCAAAGAAGTAACGCCCAAGGGCAAGAACGGTCCAATGGCACCACGCAACATGCGCCAGGGCATTAATGACTACACTGCCTGGTTTGCCAATGACCACGATATGAAAGGCGATTACTACGGCTATGATGGCCCATGTCCTCCTTTCAATGATGCGCTGGTCCATCGTTATGAATTCACGCTTTATGCCCTTGATATAGAAACGGTTCCACTGGAAGGCCGGTTTAGTGCCGAAGATGTCCTTAAAGTCATCAATACGCATATATTGGCCAGCGACAGCATTACCGGCCTGTATACACTTAATCCTAAAGTGACCATTTAACTTTTTTTGCTTTTTATAAATTTAGGAAAACACATGTTTGATCGTTCCCTAACCCTGGACAAAGTCGATCCCGAATTGTGGGATGCCATCCAGAAAGAAACCGTACGTCAGGAACAGCATATCGAGCTGATCGCCTCTGAAAACTACACCAGTCCTGCTGTTATGCAGGCACAGGGCACACAGCTTACCAACAAGTATGCCGAAGGCTATCCAGGCAAGCGTTACTACGGTGGTTGCGAGTTTGTAGATATTGCAGAGCAATTGGCCATCGACCGCCTGAAAGAACTGTTTGGTGCTGAAGCCGCCAACGTTCAGCCCAATTCCGGTTCACAAGCTAACCAGGGTGTTTACATGGCTGTCCTGAAACCGGGCGATACCGTTCTGGGCATGAGCCTGGCCGAAGGTGGTCACCTGACACACGGCGCTTCCGTTAACGCCTCTGGCAAACTGTACAACTTCATTCCTTACGGACTGGATGAAAACGAAGAGCTGAACTACGCACAAGTAGAACAACTGGCCAAAGAGCACAAGCCAAAACTGATCGTTGCCGGTGCTTCTGCTTACTCACTGCGTATCGACTTCGAGCGCATGGCTAAAATTGCCCACGACAACGGCGCCCTGTTCATGGTTGACATCGCCCACTATGCAGGCCTGGTAGCCGGTGGCGAATACCCCAACCCCGTGCCACATGCTGATTTTGTCACGTCCACGACTCACAAATCACTGCGTGGTCCACGTGGCGGCGTGATCATGATGAAAGCCGAATACGAGAAAATCATCAATTCAGCGATTTTCCCTGGTATTCAGGGTGGTCCGTTGATGCACGTGATTGCAGGCAAGGCCGTTGCCTTCAAAGAAGCCCTGGCGCCTGAGTTCAAAGACTATGCCAAACAGGTTGCCCTGAATGCCAAAGTCTTGGCGGAAACCCTGGTAAAACGTGGTTTGCGTATTGTGTCTGGCCGTACCGAAAGCCACGTCATGCTGGTAGACCTGCGTGCCAAGGGCATTACCGGTAAAGAGGCCGAGGCTGTTCTGGGTGATGCCCATATCACGGTTAACAAAAACGCCATCCCGAATGATCCTGAAAAACCATTCGTGACCAGCGGTATCCGTTTGGGTACACCTGCCATGACAACCCGTGGCTTTACCGAAAAAGAAGCCGAACTGACCGCCAACCTGATTGCCGATGTCCTCGACAATCCACGTGATGCTGCCAATATTGCGGCTGTTCGTGAAAAAGTCAATCAATTGACAGCACAGTTCCCGGTTTATAAATAATTTGCTGACAAGCAGCGCCTGCTTCGGCAGGCGTTTTACTTTAAGGTTTCTTTCAGATGAAATGTCCGTTCTGTGCTCACTCTGAAACCCAGGTGGTGGATTCCCGGGTTTCCGAAGACGGTGATACCATACGCCGGCGCCGCCGCTGTCTGGATTGCGACAGGCGTTTTACCACCTATGAGCGGGTGGAACTGTCCATGCCAACCATCGTCAAAAGAAACGGAACGCGCGTAGAGTTTGATATTAAAAAATTGCATGCCAGCCTGAAGCTGGCCTTACGTAAACGGCCGGTGTCCACCGAAGCTCTTGAGGCCGCCGTTGCCCGCATTCAGGAGGCCTTGCTGAATACACCAGGCAAGGAAGTTTCTACCGGACACATTGGTGAACTGGTTATGAATGAGCTCAAGCAACTGGATCAGGTTGCCTATGTGCGTTTTGCCTCGGTTTATAAAAGTTTTGAAGATATTGGCGAGTTTGTAAAGGCCATTCAGGAAATGCAGGTGCCGGTAAACGCCAGCAAGCTGGAAAAGAAATAGGAAAGGATCTGTTTTGACCCAGCCTGATGATTTTTACTGGATGAACAAGGCACTGGAGCAAGCTGCTTCGGTCATGTTCGTTACCACCCCCAACCCCCGGGTGGGTTGTGTGATTGTTAAAAACCAGCAATTGCTGGGGCAGGGCGCAACCCAAAAAACGGGTGGCCCGCATGCCGAAGTCTGTGCCATTCGTGATGCACAGGAAAAAGCGCATGACCTGGCTGGCAGCACTTTTTATGTAACCCTAGAACCCTGCAGTCATTATGGCAAAACCCCACCTTGTGTGGATGCCATTATTGCGGCCAAACCAGCCCGCGTGGTCATTGCCATGGCAGACCCCAATCCTTTGGTGGGGGGCAGGGGGATTGCCAAATTGCAGGCAGCAGGCATAGAGGTTGCCAGTAACCTGCTAGCCGAACAGGCACTGGCACTCAACCCCGGGTTTATTTCGCGCATGACAACTGGCCGTCCCTGGGTGTGGACCAAACTGGCGTCTTCACTGGACGGACGCATGGCCTTGTACAATGGGCAATCACAATGGATTACCAGTGCAGCGGCCCGTGCCGACGGGCATTACTGGCGTGCCAGAAGTTGTGTGGTGTTAACCGGTCTGGGTACCGTCTTGCATGATGATCCGCTCATGACCGTGCGTTCAATCGCTACCCCACGCCAGCCTGTTCGCGCCATTATCGACAGCCGGTTTGTAGTTCCGGAAACTGCCCGGATATTCAATGGCGATCTGGTATGGGTGTTTACCACTCATTTGGATGAAGCCAAGGCGGCCCGTCTGCAAGCCAAAAACGTGCAGGCAATTGCCATGCCCGAAAAAAATGGCCATGTTGATCTGGATGCTGTGCTTGACTGGATGGGCGGGCAGCAAATTAACGAAGTACATGTAGAAGCCGGACCCGGACTTAATGGTGCCTTGTTGCAGGCAGGTTTGCTAGATGAACTGCTGCTATATATGGCCCCTAAAATACTGGGTGACGCCCATGGCCTGTTCCGTTTGCCTGTCTTGAATGCATTGGATCAGGCTTACCAGTTTGATTTTTTTGAAACCCAAACCTTTGCGCCCGACTTGCGTTTGCGTGCGCGTTTGCAAAACCGCTGGAACACGCTCTTGAGCAGCGTTCTACACAAGTAAGATCATCAAGGAAAAAATATGTTTACCGGAATTGTTGCCGCTGTGGGCAAAATCACAAATGTTGAACCATTGGGAAGCACCGGCCAGGATGGCGTGCATTTAACCATCCAGGCACCAGGCTTTAATATGGAAAAAACCAAACTGGGTGACTCGATTGCCATTCAGGGGGCCTGCATGACGGTGGTAAAGTTTGCCGGACAGGCGTTTGAAGTGGATGTGTCCCGCGAAAGCCTGAACCGTACGGTTGGGCTGGATGCCACGGGTGAAGTCAATCTTGAACATGCCCTTAAAATGGGTGACTCATTGGATGGGCATATTGTTTCAGGCCATGTGGATGGCCTGGGGTCGGTTGTGTCATTTGATGCGGTGGGCGAGTCTCATGAACTTAAAATCCAGGTGCCGCTGGAACTGGCCAAATTCCTGGCCTATAAAGGTTCTATTACCGTTAATGGCATTAGCCTGACAGTCAACAGCGTGAGCGATAATGACAGCGGTTGCATCATTAGCATCAATATTATTCCCCATACCATCCAGAATACAACACTTCGCAACACCAAAGCCGGTGATAAAGTGAATTTGGAAGTGGATATGATTGCACGATATGTGGAAAGGATGCTAAAATAATCGATTAAGTTGATGCTGTTTGTTTAAGGCAGCATTACAGGTATGGTTGGTGCAAAGCCAGCTTTACAAAAAAGGGTCGGTGGCCGAGTGGCTGAAGGCGCACGCTTGGAAAGCGTGTAAACGGAAACGTTTCGGGGGTTCGAATCCCCCCCAACCCGCCAAAATTTATAAAAGCCAGTTAATAAATAACTGGCTTTTTTTGTGATTATTCTGGATGCATAAATAAAAAAGCCTGAATATTTTATGACCAGGTTTATGGGCAGGTATTAGCTATTAATGAATTGGTTCGGCTGTGCTTGACGGAAAGTGGCCAGTTCTTGTTTAACATCTTCCCTGCTTTTCTGGCTGTTGCCTTTTATTTTTGCATACTCGCTTTCGGTACGTGATTCCTGTACGTTTACGTTTTCCAGATTTACAACATCGGCTGGCATATGCCCTGACAATACTTGAATCAAGTTATTTGCCGCGCGACGTTCAATAGCCAATCGAACACGTGCCACCGCCGAACCAATATGCGGCGTTAACACTGTATTTTTGGATGCCAGCAACGCCGGGTTAATGCTTTCTGGCCTGTCGGCTAACAGCCAGTCTTCCATTTCGTAGACATCTGCAGCGTAAGCACCTAATTGGCCGCTTTGTAATGCACGGGCTACTGCCGCCTCGTTAACAACAGACCCACGTCCGATATTTACCATGATTTGCCCGGGCTTGGCCTTGGCTAATAGGGTATCGTCGATCAGATAACGACTACTGTTTGTCAGCGGTACAGCCAGAATCAGGTAATCGGCCTGCGAAATGGCGCTCAACAGGTCTGTAAGAGTTACACGGGGATCATGATTAACCGGATCAACGCCCAAAATCCGTGCGCACCCGAAGCCTGATAAACGATCCACAATTGCACGACCTACAGCACCCAAGCCCACCACTGCCACTACTGATTGGTGCAAACCTGTGCCATATAAAATTGGACGCCAGCCTTGATATTGGCCTGTTCGCATGTAATCATCACCCAATTTCACGTTTCGTGCGGCTGCTATCGCCAAGCCTATGGCTAGCTCTGCTGTCGGCTCAGTCAATAAATCGGGTACGAACGATACGATAACCCCAGCCTCTTCACATGCCAGCAAATCAAAATTGTCATAGCCTTTCAAAGCGCAGGCTATCGTCTTCAGGCGTGGCGCATTGTGTAAGACCGTTGCATCAACGCGATCTGGCATAAACGCCATCAACGCGTCTGCATCGGCTAGTTGCTGGTACAGTTCAGCCTGGCTCCAGGGCGCTGGCCCGGAATTCATGACTACATTAGCCACACTTTGCAGTGTGTGTAAAACCTCAGCATGAATCGGCTGAGTCACTACAATTTTTTTTGACATAACAGGATTCTTTTCTTGATCAAATTAATAACCGGCCCTGCTTTATTGCGCAACAGGGCCGGCCTAAAGAGTTACTTCAGGTTTTTGCGTAACCAGCCGCCCAAGCTATCGACCACAATTACGCAGGCCAATATCGACAGCAAGATTGCCGACACTTCGGAGTACTTGATGAGACGCAGGGCTGCCATCAGTTCAAAGCCAATACCGCCGGCACCCACAATTCCCAGTACCGCCGATGCACGGAAGTGGTACTCCCAACGATAAATGGTGATGTCCGCCAACTGAGGCAAAACTTGTGGCAATACCGCGTGGGTTATTACCTGGAACCGGCTGGCCCCTGCCGCAGCCGCTGCTTCCATGGGTTTCGGGTCAACGTGCTCAATGGCCTCGGCATAAAATTTTCCCACCATGCCTGTTGAATGCAACGCCAGTGCCAATACCCCTGGAAGCGCGCCAAAACCTACTGCCGCCACAAATATAATGCCTAAAATAATTTCAGGCACTGAACGGAATGCTGCCAGTATGACGCGCAGTATACGTCCCACCAACGGATGGGGTGTGGTATTGGGGGCCGCCAAGATCGCGAGTGGTAACGACAGAATCACGGTCAAGGCAGTGCCTGCCACCGACATTGCCAAGGTGTCACGCAATGGGATGATCCAGTGCTGCCAACGGGTAAAGTCAGGTGGAATCATTTCCGATCCCAACTGTTTCATGGCAGGTCCACCATCAATAAAACGTTGGATATCAAAAAAACCCGTGATACTCAGTGCCACTAAACAGCAAAACACAATGAATGCCGTTAACAATACATGTCGCAGGTTGCGCTGGCGATCAGCTTCCAGCAAAGGCGCGTATTTCAGTGTGTTAGTTGTCACTTCATTTTCCCGATATCAAGATTGAGGATCGTAGCGGTATCACGCAGGACGTCATAGGCTTTGTCATCGGTTGGGGCAAACGCCTCAACACGAAAAGTCGTCAGCACTTCGGGATCTTTCATCTCAAGAAAGGCTTTACGAATCTGCTCCTTGAGTTCTGGTGCCAGATTGTCTTGCATCACCATGGGGTAGTTAGGAATGGGTGCACTTAAGTCCAGTTCGATGACCTTTGATGGGTCAATCGTACCCTTCTTGATCAAGGTATCCAGGATGGGTTTAGACAAGCCACCAGCGGGTACCTGCCCGGCCTGTACGGCACGCGCTACGGCATCATGTGCTCCTAAGTGCACAGGGCGATAATCTTTTTCACCATCCAGTCCTGTTTTTTTCAGGATATGGGCACGGGGTGCCAGATGGCTGGATGTCGACGCTTGGTCGCCAAAACCAAATGACTGGCCACGAATATCTTCCAGACTTTTCACAGGGCCGTCGGCATTGGCAATCATTACCGATTGGTATGTAGGCGAGCCACGCTCCACGCCAACGGCAAAGGGTTCGATGCCTGGGGCTTTACTCTTTGCCAGCACATAAGAGAACGGGCCGAAGTACGCCACTTCTATACGGCCAAAACGCATCGCTTCAATCATTGACGAATAATCGGTTGTCACGATCAGTTCGATGTCTTTATTCAACGTTTTTTGCAAGTATTGCTTGAGGGGTTCCGCGTTTTGAATCAGTGTGGCAGCATTTTCATCGGGTAAGAGGGCAACGCGTAAGCGGTCTGGGTTCTTGGCCTGCGCAGCCGCAGCCAAAGGTAGGGCAACCGCAAACAGGCCCGCTACCACCGATTTCAAAACATGACGACGTGTCAACATAACAAACTCCTGGAAATTTAAGCTGCACACAGTGCAGGGATGTCTAAATTGGATTCGGAGGCGTCTTTGCTGACACCTCCGGTGTAAAGTCTTTGGATATCGGCCTCAGTCAATGCACCCGGCTTGCCGTCAAAAACGACCTTCCCTTGACTCAAGCCGACAATCCGGTCAGCAAAACGCTTGGCAAAATCAATCTGGTGCAAACTCACGACCGCAGTTAAGTGGTCTGTTTTGCAGATGTCATGCAGTAATTGCAAAACGCTCTCGGCGGTATGTGGATCCAGGCTGGCAACTGGTTCATCGGCCAGCATCAGGCGGGGTTGCTGAATTAATGCTCGTGCAATCCCAACACGCTGTTGTTGTCCACCTGACAAAGCATCGGCCCGTGTCAGTGCCTTTTCAATTAATCTAACGCGGTCAATGGCACTTAGCGCCAGTTGCTTGTCTTCTTTTGACCAAGGCAATAAAGACTGCAAACTGCTGCGGGTTGCCAGCAGCCCCATCAGTACGTTTGCCAATACAGTCTGGCGTCCGATTAGATGGTGTTGCTGAAACACCATGCCGGTGCGGCGGCGATGTTCGCGCAAGGCTTTTCCGCCTGATAGGGGCTGGTTGATATCATTCAGCAGCAATTCACCTGCAGTCGGTTTCACCAGACTGTTCAAGCTGCGCAGCAACGTTGATTTGCCTGCACCCGATGCACCCAGCAGAACTAAAAATTCACCTGGACGAATTGTCAAGGAAGTAGGTAGTAGGGCCTGATGGCCATTTTGATAGGTCACTGCAAGATTCTTAGTCTGCAAGAGCCATGAGGACGATGAAGAAGCAATCATTAAAGTCACCTTTTATTACGTTGATCTGCACACCGGGCTATGGCTGATCAGCGGCGGTGTTCAAAGACATTGGTTGCCAGTATAATCAGGTGCTATTTCGCTCCTATGTACGTTTTACATTAAATAATTGCTCAATCTATAGATTTCATCTATGTCAGTAACTTCTTTAATTTCAGCCCTCAAAGCCTTTGACGCTACTGCCCGCGCAGGCACTATCACGACGGCGGCACGCCAGCTAGGGCTGCGCCAGCCAACGGTATCGGCACATATCATTCGTTTAGAGTCTGAATACGGGGTCGAGTTGTTTTATAGGAAAGGCCGGCGTTTAGAGTTGACGCAATTTGGCAATGCATTGCTGGAGCACACTCAGCGGTTATTCAGTGCGGAACAAGATGCACAGTTATTGCTGCTGGCTGCAAAGACCCATTACAGTGGGAACCTGAACCTGCATGCTATCGGACCACACAACATCACGCCTATTATCAAAGCCTATCGGGAGCAATACCCCGGTGTACATATCAGTGTTACTGTTGGTGACTCGCAATCCATCACGAAGCGCATTTTGAATTATGAGGGTGACATTGGGCTGGTATTGAACGAAATCACTGACCCCCAAATTTTTTGTATGCCTTATCGTGCGCAAAAGCTGGTTATTTTTGCCTCGGCTTCGCACCCTCTTGTCAAAAGAAAAGCAATACATATCAACGACCTGAACGGAGAAGAATTTGTGATGCGGGAGCAAGGTTCAGGTACTCGCAAAGCTTTTGAAGATACTCTGAAATCCAAAAGCATCACAATTAAAACAAGCGTTGAAATGCGAAGTCGCGAAGCGGTGCGCGAGGCTGTTATTCAAGGGCTCGGGTTGGGCGTTGTGGCCAACACGGCCTATCAACCCGGCCCCGGCCTGGTGACTCTGGACGTTGAAGGCTTTGATGCCCACACCTTCACTCGCCTGATTTGTCGGGTAGAACGCAAAAACTCCCCGTTGATAGCGAATTTTCTGCAAACAGCCCAATCTCGGATGGCTTGTTAGGTTTGAACAGAGAGTTGGTAAATTGATTTTTCTGTAGCATCAAATAACAATAGAAATAAGTGGTAGAGTTTTTTTTCTTATGGTAAAAATCTTTTGGAATTTAGATGATGATGTTAAACCCAGCAGAGAAACTCGATGAACAAATTCAAGATGCTTGCCCTGACAATTCCTTTTGTTTGCGCAGCAAATACTTCTTATGCGCTTGAGGAGCGAACGGTCTATTCACCGACAGGCGAGTCTGTTTTCCAGATCCGTTTCTTTGATCAGGATGCGCGGCAAACCTCTTCCAAGTGATTGGGTTGCGTAGCAACCTTTAGGCGAAGCCGTCGAACTTGGTCGGTGAAGGATAGCGCAACCGCTAAAAGCGGTTTATTATAGCTGTAT
>Ga0265293_10003602_pt1 | contig 28573 bp, 30 predicted proteins | sample Munlanlewell138R_FD_192505 | JGI IMG/M metagenome (GOLD analysis project Ga0265293, IMG submission 192505) | Leachate microbial communities from a municipal landfill in Southern Ontario, Canada - Leachate well 138R | ecosystem: Engineered > Solid waste > Landfill > Unclassified | place: Canada... | reverse complement strand
CACCTAGTTTCCAGTGTATCGGCAATCAAGGCATGCAGAAAATGCTCGGTGATTGACGCATTCCATCCGATTGTCTAAATATGTTTGTGATTACTCACTAACTAACGGAACGCCCCGTGCGAAAAACAGCGGAGCTTCGCAAGGCCGAGATCGTAGCCACCGTGCTCTACCTAGCCGACCGAATCGGGCCGGACCGGGTAACGACGGGGGCTGTCGCGTCGCAGATCGGCGTCACGCAGGCCGCGCTGTTCCGGCACTTCCCGACCAAGGCCGTACTGTGGCAGGCCACTGCGGAGCATGTGGCCGAGGGGCTGGCAACGGCGTGGAAGAGGGCATTGCGCCTCGAAGGCACCCCGATCGTCAGGTTGAAGACACTGATTTCCGCACAGTTCGCGCAGATCGCTGCCACCCCCGCACTTCCCATGCTGCTGTTCTCGCGCGAGCTGAATGTCACCAATGCCGAGCTGCGCGCCACGTTCAACAGCACGCTCAAGGCTTTTCACCGCCTGCTCGCGCGCGAGATCAGTGCGGGACAAGAAGCAAGGGAGCTGCGGGGTGACGTCATGCCGGACGATGTGGCGGTGCTTCTGACGTCGCTCGTGCAGGGTGTGGCAATCCGCTGGGCGCTCGGTGCGCGCGATTTCGACCTGCGCGAAGAGGGGTTGCGGCTGTTCGACGTGCAATGCCGCCTTCTGGCTGCAATAGGAGAATAGGTGATGCGGCGCATCTGGCTTTCGGGCATTCTTCTGGTCCTGGTTTTAGGAGCAGGCTTTCTATTCTTCACCGAACGGCCGCTGGCGGTGACGGTCGTCCAACCTGAACGCGATGTCGCCCTTCGTATCTACGGACTCGGCACCGTCGAGGCGCGGATTCTCAGCCGTGTCGGCTTCGAGGTCGGTGCAGCCCTGATCTCTCTTACCGCCGATGCCGGGGATAGCGTGATCCGGGGACAGGAGCTAGCCATCCTTCACTCTGCCGAGCAGGAGGCGCGGGTGGCGCGCGCCCACGCGGCAGTGGCGGCCAATATGGCCAATCTCTCCAAGGCCGATGCCGCAGTCGTACGCGCCCGCGCGGTGCTCGCGGAGCGCGAGACGGCGAATCGTCGTCAGCAGGGGCTGGTGCAGCGCGACGTCGCCTCGGCCCAGCGTGCCGAGGAGGCCCAACGAGATGAGGACGTGGCGCGAGCCGATCTGGCGGTAGCGGAAGCCGATCTGGCTGTGATCCGGGCGCAGGGCCTGGACACGGCAGCGGCTCTGCGACAGGAGGAAGCCCTTCTCGCCCATCACCGGCTGGTCGCGCCCTACGATGCGCTGGTCGTCGCCCGCCATGCAGAGCCGGGGACGGTGGTGAAGGCCGGCGATCCGATCTTCACCCTGATCGACCCGGCCACCATCTGGATTCAAGCCTATGTCGATGAAGAACGTGCCGGCCAGCTTGCTCTTGGCCAGTCCGGCGCGATCCGGTTGCGGTCGCAGCCTTCGGCTGAGTTCCACGGCTCCATTGCCCGCATCGGCGTTGAAAGCGACCGGGTGAACGAGGAACGCCGCGTCTGGCTGACCTGTTTTGACTGTCCTGCTGACATGTTCCTCGGCGAACAGGCCGAGGTACGTATCCTGACCGGCACGCGTGCGACCGCACTGATGGTGCCCGAGGTGGCGATCGCCGGCTTCGACGGCTATCGCGGCACGGTGTGGGCGGTGCGGGACGGACGCCTCGCGCGGGTGGAACTGACCTTCGGCGCCCGCGACGATCGCGGCCGCGTCGAAGTTACGGGCGGCCTGCCAAAAGGAGCCGCAATCGTCGCCCAACTACCGAAGGGCGCAGCGGAGGGCCGGCGCGCCCGCCTTAAGGATGTGCCATGAACCTTGCGCTCAAGGACATCCGCCACGGCTTGTTCCGCTTTGTGCTGACCTGTTTCGGGCTGGGGCTTTTGATGACGGTTGTGCTGGCGATGATCGGCATCTACAACGGCCTCGTCTCGGACGCGCTGGCGGTGGTGAAAGCGCCAGCGGCCGATGTCTGGGTCGTGGAGGCTGGGACCAAGGGCCCGTTCGCGGAAGCATCCAGCATTCCCGCCGATACGCGCGATGCGATCGCGCGAATGCCCGGCGTGAGCGAGGCGGGCGCGGTCAACTATCAGAACGTCGAGGCCTCCCACGCCGGGCGCACACTCAGGCTCTACGTCGTCGGTTACGAACAGGGCCGTCCCGGCGGGCCGCTGACGATCACCGAGGGACGCGGCATCGGCGCCAGCCATTTCGAACTGATCGCCGACCGCAAGACCGGTCTTCTGCCCGGCGAAACGATCCGGCTCGGGCGCAACCGCTTCACCGTGGTCGGGCTCGTCGAGGGCGCCATGAATTCAGGCGGCGACCCGGCAGTCTATGTGATGCTCGCAGATGCGATGGCGCTTCAGACCGAACTCTATCCGTCTGCTCAGCGGGTGCAGGCCGCACGCGGCGCCGTTTCCGTCAAATCGGCGTCCGTCGCCGCCGTGATCGCCCGTCTGTCGCCGGGAGCCGATGTCGATCTGTTGACCGCCACCGTGCGCCAGTGGAAACATCTCGCGGCCGTAACTCAGGCCGAACAGGAGCAACTGCTGCTTGTCTCGGTGGTCGACAAGGCGCGCCGCCAGATCGGCCTGTTCCTCGGCATCCTGCTTTCCGTCAGCGCCGTGGTGATCGCGCTCATCATCTACACGATGACGATGGAAAAACTGAAGCAGATCGCCACGCTGAAGCTGATCGGCGCCCCCGACAGCACCATTGTCGCGCTGATCGTGCAACAGGCGCTGATCCTCGGCGCCTCGGGCTGGGGCATCGGCCTGATGCTGATCCTCAGCGTGAAGGACTATTTCCCACGCCGCGTCGTGCTGGAACCGTTCAATGCCATGGTGCTTGCCGGCATCATTGCCGCCGTCTGCCTGCTCTCCTCGGCGCTCGGCGTTCGAGCGGCGATGAAGGTCGATCCCGCCACGGCGCTCGGGAGCTGACATGGCGCTCGGCGATATCCTCATCGAAGTCTCGGGCGTGGCTAAGCATTTCGGCGAGGGCGAAACCCGCGTCGATGCCCTGCGCTCGGTCGATCTGACCGTGCGGGCCGGCGAGGTGATCGCACTGCTCGGCCCTTCCGGTTCGGGCAAGACGACGCTGCTCAACATCATCGGCTGCATCCTTGCCCCCTCGGCGGGACGGGTGGTTCTGGACGGCGAGCCGGTGTTCGACGGCAAATGGCTGCGCCGCGATCTCAGGCGTCTCAGGCTCGACAAGATCGGCTTCATCTTCCAGGCCCACAATCTTCTGCCTTTTCTCACGGCGCAAGAAAACGTCGCGGTCGTATTGGCCCTTGCCGGCCGCACGACCGAGGAAGGCCAGGCGCGGGCACGCGAATTGCTGGACTATCTGGAAGTCGGCCACCGCGCCAAGGTCAAGCCCGCGCTGCTCTCGGGCGGCGAGGCGCAGCGCGTGGCGATCGCGCGCGCGCTGGCCAACCGCCCCCGCATCATCCTGGCCGACGAACCTACCGCGGCGCTTGACGGCGCGCGGGCCGGGCTAGTGATGGACCTGATGCGCAAGCTTGCCGTCGAGCAGGAAGCCTGCATCGTCACCGTCACCCATGATGAAAAGATCTTCGACCGTTTCGACCGCCTGATCCACCTGCGCGACGGCCGCATTGCCGACGCCTGATCCGGAGCCGCTCCATGCTTGCAAAACGATCCCGCACCCTGAAGATAGCCGCCGTCGTCGCGATGGCTTTCGGTCTTATGACTATTCTTTCGGGCGGCAGGGCGCTGTTCGGCAATGTGGATATGGGGGCGGTTGTGCCTTTCGTGCTGCGATTCAATTTCGTCGCGGGATTTGCCTATGTTCTCGCCGGGGTCGGCCTGTGGCGCGGCGCCGGATGGGCACCGATGCTGTCGCTTGCCATTGCCGCCGCGACGGCTGCGGTCTTCGTTGCGTTCCTGTGGCATGTCGGCTCCGGCGGCGCATGGGAGCCGCGCACGATGGGCGCGATGGTCTTGCGTACAACTGCCTGGATCGCCATTGCAGCCTTTGCATTGCGGCGCGGAAAAGCCGCCTGACAATTCCCGTACCCAGCCAGCACCGGCGGCCGAGGCCGCGACTGCGCCAGCCAGGAACCCGATATGAAGCGATTACCGTCGATTGACCTGTCACTGGTCCTTTCACTTGCCACCGTCCTCGGCATGGCGATGGCAACGATTGGCAAATGGCCCCTGAATGACGCTCTCGGCGTTCTGGAACTTCCAGGACTGGTGCTCGTCTACGCGGCGGGTGGTCTGCCGACTGCGTGGCGCGCGCTCGCCGCGCTCTGGCGCGAGCGTGTGCTCGACATCGATCTGCTGATGATCGTGGCCGCCATCGCCGCAGCCATCGTCGGCGCCCCGTTTGAGGGGGCGGTGTTGCTGACGCTGTTCAGCATCTCGACCACGCTGGAGGACCGCGCGCTCGGTCGGGCGCGGCGCGCCATTGAGGCGCTGATGGCGTTGCGCCCCGAAACCGCGCTGCGCAAGACCCCCGGCGGCGCGATCGAGGAGATTGCCGCCTCGGCGTTAGCGATCGGCGATGTGGTGGTGCTGCGGCCCGGAGCGCGGGTGCCAACAGACGGCGTGATCGTCGCCGGGCGCGGCGGCATCGATGAGGCCAACATCACCGGCGAATCGATGCCAGTCTCCAAGGAGGTCGGCGCGCAGGTCTTCGAAGCGACAGTCAATCTCGACGGCATCATGGACATGGCCGTCACACGCACGGTCGGCGATAGCACCATTGCCCGCATGATCCGACTGGTGACGGAGGCTCAAGCCGCCCGTGCCCCCTCCGAACGCTTCAGCGAATGGTTCGGGCAGCGTTACACGATTGCGGTTCTGGCGGGCGCGGCGGTTGCCTTTGCCATTTTCTATATTCTGGGACGGGACTGGGAGATCGCGCTTTACCGCGCGGCGACGCTGCTGGTCGCGGCCAGCCCCTGCGCCATCGTCATCTCGGTTCCCGCCGCGATCCTCTCGGCCCTGTCGGCGGCGGCACGCGGTGGTGTGCTGTTCAAGGGCGGCGGCGCACTGGAAACGCTGGCTACGGTCGATACCTTTGCCTTCGACAAAACCGGAACGCTGACCACTGGCCGGGCCGAGGTCACCGGGATGGTGGCGCTGAATGGCGATGAGGACGGCTTCCTGTCGCTGCTGGCCGGGATCGAGGCACATTCTGAGCATCACCTCGCGGCGGCGGTTCGTCGTGAGGCCGCTGCGCGCGGGCTCGATGCGGCAAACGTCGTCGACGTGACCGCTCGACCAGGCATCGGCATCGAAGGTGTCGACGCACGTGGGCCGGTCTGGGCCGGCAATGCCTACCTTGTCGAGGAAATGAATGCCTCGATCGAGCACCCCGCTTTGCAGGCGCTTGCGGACGGCGCCAATACAGTCGTCTATCTCGGGCGCGGCGCGACGGTGCTGGGCGCCGTCAGCGTGGCGGACGAGGCCAGGGCAAGCTCCGCTTCGGCGCTGGCCGCCCTGCGCGACAGCGGCGTGCGCCGGATCGTCATGATGACCGGGGATCGGCAACCGGTGGCGCTGCGCATCGGCCGGGAACTCGGGATCGAGCCCGATGAGATACTTGCCGGGATGTTGCCGCAGGACAAGGTGCGCGAGGTCGGCGAACTGGCCGCAACCGGCAAAATCGCCTTCGTCGGCGACGGCGTCAACGACGCGGCGGCCCTTGCTCGCGCGGATGTCGGCATCGCCATGGGCGCCGCCGGCTCCGAGGTCGCGCTCCAGGCAGCCGACGTCGCACTGCTGTCGGAGGACATGGAGCGGCTGGCCGACGCGCACCGTCTTTCCCGCCGTGCATCGAGGATCATCCGGCAGAACCTGACTTTTGCCATTGGTGCAATGGTGGTGCTGGTCTTCGGCGGCCTGTTCCTTGACCTGCCGCTTCCGCTGGCGGTGATCGGCCATGAAGGCGGAACCGTGCTTGTGGTGCTGAATGGCCTACGGTTGCTGTCCGACCCGATCCGCCAGCCGAAGGCGTCTGTTGCCGGCTAGGCGCTGGCGGGTGTCGCGCAGCCTACCTGAACCGTGGGGATGCGCTCACCCCCGAAAGACGCGCAGATGCGGAAACGCGCCCTTTTCCAGATAGGCTTCCTCCTCGGGCGTCGATCTACGGCCAAGAATGGCGTTGCGGTGCGGGTGGCGGCCAAAGCTGGCGATGATGCGGTGCACCTGCTCCGCTTGATCGACGAGCGAGGCATAGAGCGGCCGCAACGGCGCGGGCGCGCGGGCGGCGATGTCGCGGCGCAGGGCGATCAGCCGGTCGATGCGGGTCAGATGGTCCGACCCCTCTGCATGGCCCAGGGGCTGGGTGAAGGCGATCTGGAACCACGGCAGGTCAAGTGCGTCCCAGTCTCCGTTTTCCAACCCTTCCAGCGCCTGCGCCAATGCCGCCAGGTCTTGCGCCCAGGCCCGCGGGTTGCCCCGCCACAGCGAGCGCGGGAACTGGTCCAGCACCACGATCAGCGCCAGCCGGCTCTCGGGCGTCCCTGCCCAATGATTCAGCGCCCCCGCCGCGCCGCGTTCGGTCAGCGGGCCAAAGCGCGCCGCAATCGTTCCGTCCGCGCCGCCATGCATCCGCCAGCGCCAGTGCTCGGCATGGCGGTCAGGGTCGATATCCAGTGCGCGGTCCTCAGGGAACCAGAAATCCAGAACCTCGCCGATCTGTCTGGCATTATTGCTATCGGTCATGTCATCCCCCATGAAAACGCTCCCGTGCCATGGGTACGGAAACGGAATTTTCTATGAAGAACAATCACCTAAGCGGTCGCGGGCACCGCTGCCGGCACAAATTGGCACCCGCCGGGACCACGCGGGACGCTAAGAAAGCGAATGGCGTTCGCGGTCACCACCAGCACTGCAAGCTGATGGATCAGCATACCCTCAACCATATGGACATCGCCGTTGAACACGCCCGCCAGCAGTCCGGCCATAGCAGGCAACGAAATGGCCAAGTTCTGGCGTATATTGCGTAGCGTCGCACCGGAATTCGCCATGACCGGCTTCGCGAACCCACCGATAGGGGTAGCGGACAACGCTGGCGGCCTGGATTTCCTCGAAACTCAAGACCGGCCGCCCTCATTATCGTCGGCATAGGCCTCGATGGCTTCGGCCATTTCATCAAGAAGCGCGTCGGGCATGGTTTCGAGCGTGCCCACCATTCTGGTATCGGCCTGGCGGCGCATGCGTTCGTAATCTTCGATATTAAGGATCACCAGGCGCGGTTTGTTGCGCTGGGTGATCGTCACCGGGCGGCGCAGCGCCTCGGCGATGATGTCGCCTGACTTTCGGGAAAAGTCGCTGGTCGTGAATGTGCTGTTTGATCCGGACATCGGCAACTCCAGCTTGCTTTGATAGTCGTTATATACAGCATTGCCGTCTTTGCTGCAATATCTGTACCTTCCGCGGAAATGGCCCCGCCTGGTGGCGGGGCCAGCTGGGCCGGGAACCTTAGTCCCGGTTCGGCCGGGACCAGATCAGCTGGAGGCCGTCCTGTCCGTCCACCTCGATCAGGGTGGCGTAGATGGGAGCCGGGAAGCTCGGATCGTCCAGCTTGACCGAGAGATAGTCGCGTTCGCTCTCTTTGGCGGTCTTCTGCCAGGCTGCGCCCAGTTCCACTGCGCCGGAGTAGAGGCGGAAGTGAGGGCCCTTGTCGGAGGGGTTCTCGACCCGCTCGATGCGCGCCTTGACGTTGAGGTTGAGGGTCTTGATCGTGCCGGTGAAGCCGTTGGCGGTGCTGGTGAAGGTGCCGATGGTAGCCATGGTGGTGTTCCTTTTCGCTTTGTTCGGGCCGCGCCCTTCGCGGCCTTGATGGCAGTCGAAAGACCGGAGACGATCGGACCGCACCTCGAAGAGGCCGCAATGCAATGGAGGGCGGCCGGAAGCGGCTTTCTTGGACCGCCAGGAATGGCGCGCAGCGCCAGGGGAAGAAAGTCGTGAACGGCCGTTGCGGGAGAACGATCGAGGCGAAGCCGGTTTCAGGTCAGACATGCCCAATCGAGCCGCAGAAAGGGGCGGCCACACGTTCGAGGAAAGGACGCACCGTCATGGTATCCGCACGCCTGCCCTGGGCACGCCGATGAAATCCGCATCAAAGCCAGCAGCCTGATCGCTTCATCTTAGCCAGCGTCTTCGATATTGGCGACCAACGACATCCTTGACCGTTCGCCCGACCCCAACTTGGCTGGCGGCTGTGCGCTGTCCGGCCATTGGCGGAACCGCACCAGTTGGAGGCGGCTTCTGCCTGATCGATTCAGCCTTCACCGGGCCAGCCTGCGCAAGTGTTCAACGTTCTCCGATCGAGAAGGAAAAGCGAGCTGGCTCCCCAGCGCCGGCAGTAAGGCCAGGCCGTTCAGGCTCATCCGCGATGACCTCGTGATCGATGTCGACGTTCCTCGGGGTCAACGGTTTCCATTGCCGGCCGCAAGGAGCTGGTCACGAATACTGCCTGCCGAGACGGTATAAACGGGAAACGGCAGGACATTGGGCGACATCAGCCAGGCCAGGTGATCGTAGACGGCCTTCGGCTCCCAGCCGGTGTCGGCAAAGATCGCACAATCGGGCATGGGCCCAATTTCTTCATGTGCGGCCATCAATGCCATGGTGGTGGATTGCACTCCAGCGCCAAGCGAAAGCGCGCGCAACCGGATAGGGGAAGGGCCGATGCCCTCCCCCGCGACATGTGGTGCGTTGAACATCAGGCCGCCTCGCGCTCGTCGGACGCGGCCGGCTGCAACGCGTGGAGGAAATTGACGGCCCGCTGGGCATGGGCGGGGGCCTGGAAGATGGCGCGCCTGTCATCGCCCAGCACGGTTAGCCAACTGCCGACATAGGCCGCGTGGTCGGGCCGCGGCTCGAGCTCGGGCACGATGCCGAGATCCGCACAGAGCAGTGCCGAACCGATCTCAGCGACGAGTTCCTCGCGCGCGCGTTCGGTTCTATCCTTGGCGTAGCGGGTGAGATCGCGCCCGACGCGATCAGCCTTGGCTGTCCAGTGGATATGCTCGTGGCTGAGAACAGCGACATACGAAGCCGCATCCCGGAACGTCTCGAACGGCGGCATCTGGATGTGGTCGCTGGACGGGGCGTAGAACGCCCGCGAGCCACCATGCCTGATCGTCGCCCCGGTATTGGCGAAGAAGCGGTCGGCACTCTCGATCCTTTCGACCGGGTCGATGACCGGGGCAGGCTTATGGTAGTAGTGCTCAGGCAGGCCGTCGATCTGTTCGACATTGAAGACGCCATATGCCCGCAGGAACGGAATATCGCGCTCGACCTCATCGCCCCTGGCATCGGTTTCGGTCTTGGTGAACCGGCTGGCATAGATGACGGTGCTACTCGTTTCGCCCCTGCGGACATGCGCGCCCAGCTCGCTTGCCTGCTTGAACGTCATCCAGATCGGCGTAGCGTAGCCGCGCGCCATGGCCTCGGACCACAGCAGAAGCACGTTCATGCCGGAATAAGGCTCGCCATTGTGGCGCAGCGGCCGCGTGATGCGCCCGGCTGCATTGCCGGCGCGCCAGGGCTGCACCCATGGGCGAACACCTTCTTCGAGCTGCGCGACGATCCGCTCCGTGATCCGCGCATAGATATCGACCCGGGCTGCGCTCTTTTCTTTCCTGCTCATTTTCATGAACCTCCATCCTTGGAGGCCGCGCCGATCGCGGCCCCGTCACGAGGTCCGAAAAGGGCGGGGCAGCACGGCAGGCGGCGCACCCACCGGGGTCCCCGTTGCGCTTGCGCAATGGGGTGGTCCTTAGGGCCGGAGCGAAGCGGCGGACGGCGCAGCCGTTGCGCAGCCTGTCCGGCTCCGCCAGGATCGCGACCGGACGGGGCTGCATTCGGGCGACAGGAAGAAGAAAGGCGGCGCGTTGCGCCGCCCTGTTGCGATGACGGGTAGCCGCTCGGTTCAATGAACCGAGCGGCTACCCGTGTGAGGATCGTACTCGTAGAGGGCCTCGACTTCGGCGTCCTCGAGCTCATCGGCGGGCAGGACGCCGTACTCGTTGTCGGACCGGAAGAGGATCACGGTGGTCATGAGGGTGCGGGCGAGGTTCCAGGCGTGCTTTTGGGCGAGTTCGAGGTTGTGCGACATTTGAGGGCTCCATCTTGGGAGCGGGCCAATTCCCGCTCGATGGCTCCTCGAAAGGCCCGGCCCCGGGCGCGATCACCGCGTCAGGCGAAGCCAGAGCGGCCGCACGCTTTGCGTAGCGGACCCCTTGCGGGTTGATCGTGGAAGATCCGGGACCGGGTCAGGACGCCATCAAGAGAGAGCGGATTTGCCGGCTTCCGGTGGCCGCCTCTGTGCCGACCGCCAGCCCAAAGGCAGGAGAATGACGATGCGGGGATTAGAGACCACGGCGCGCGGGCAAAGATTGAGTTCGGAAGCGACCTCTGCCCGTCATTATCTCCCGGTCGACATCAGTCGGCGCGCGTGTCGCCGGCCAGCCTCGATGTCCAGTCTTCAACCCGTCCGGTTTCCAGTCGGCGCCGCGCATGGCGTGTCCAGCCCTCGGCCAGCTGTGGCAGCTCCGCAAGCGCCTCGAGTTCGCAGCGATTGAGCGTGTCGACATAAAACACCCGCCATATGCGGCTGATCGTCCAGGTCGGTGCGGAACGGTGAATGCGTTCAAGCCGACTGTCGGGCGCAATTTCACCCGGCTCCAGCACCCGATAATACCAGCCAGTGCGACCACTGGCCTGTACGCGCCGCGCCATATCTGGTTGCGCGAAGCGCTCATTGAGCTTCCAGCAGGGCTGACGGCCCTGGCTCACCTCGATGACGGCACTGCCGATGGCGAAGACGTCGCCGACCGCCACGTCGCTCTCCACCAGTCCCGAAGTGGCGAGGTTTTCGCCAAAGGCGCCGGCGGCGCCGAGCACATCGCGCTGACCGATTTCCGCAAGCCATGCGGGATAATGATCGAGCGCATAGTGGTGGAGGGCTTTTTCAGCGCCGCCGTGATGCCGGGTGTCGCCTTGCGCGTCACCGGCAAGGCCCTGCGCGCCGAGGATCAGCGGTCGATCGACCGGCGACTTGGCGATCCCGCTCGGAACGCCGCGCGGTCCGAGGGGGCGGACATCACCGACGAGCAGGGCCTGCAATGGAATGACGGTCATCACGAAGTCCCTGTGCTCGCCAGCGCCATGGCGATCCGGGCGCCCACAACGAGATCTTCCTCGACGCCGAATGTCTCGTGCAGCATCGCTCCCTCGCGCCCGATCAGCACCGAGGATGGGGTGCCGCGAAACCCGTAGCGCCGCATGGTGACCGGGATGGGGGCCAGTGGGGATGCCAGACATGGCGGTTTTCTCCACCATAGGCGGCATCGTCGAAATCGGGATGGAAGGTGACGGCGAGCGCCACGATCCCCTGACCGGCTTCGAACCCGATGTCGCCGCTGTCGAGGCTGGTCGGCCAGACATAGGCATAGACCCCCGAACCTTCGAACCTGCCGGTGGCGTCGGGCTTGTCGACGCCCGCTTCGCCACGCACCCGCGTGGTGAAGACGGCATTGTCGCCATGGGTGACGATATTGGTTTCAATGATGTCGAACGAGGCCGGAACGGCGTCGGATGGCTGGCTCGTCACCGCATTGTCATGGGCATGGCCCGGCGCGGCCGACATCACGCAGAGCAGCGCCGCTGCCGTCAAAGTTGTTCGGTGCATGTGTTCGTCTCCTTCTTCAACCGCCTGGAGGGTGGTGATCCTTGTGAAACTCGCCCCAGGTGGCAGCCCGGACGGAAGGATCGGCGGTTTCGTGGTCGCGGCAGTCGATCCGAAGATCCTGTTGGCCGAAGGCCGCGTCGACGAAATTGCAATGATGCGGCTTCGCCGCATCAGCATGCGCATAGGGCCGGAAATACGGGCAGCTCACGCACATGCGCTGGATGGGAATGGCGCCCTGCTCCTGAAGCTGGCGGATGACGGACACGAGCTGCACGAGCAGTTGCTCCTGGTCGTCATCATCAAGGGCGGCCGTGGCCCGATCCACCGCGCCGGCGGCTTCCCCGCCGGCCCGGACCACAGCCCGGCCCGCACCGGTGATGACGATGCGGACGGCGCGGCCATCGACGGGATCGGTGCGCTTTTCGATCAGCGCCTTGCGCTCCAGCGCGAGGATGGAATCGGTAGCGGTCGGCTGCGATACGCCGAGCTGCAAGGACAGTTCCTTGACCGTCCATCCGGGACCGCGGCCGTCCAGCAGGCGAAGGATCGCCAATTGCGTCGGGTTCACGCCGGCGCTGCGAGCACGCACCCAATCGTCCGCCCGCAATGCCGTGGCGATCCGTTCAAGGGCTTCGACAATGCGTGCATGGACCGGCGGTGCAGCGAAAGGAGTTCCCATGCCCTATTTAGATAGGATTCCTATTTATCGTTAATGGACTTTTTAACACGGAGATGGGCGGAGCCGAGGCCCCGCCCGAGTGGATTATCCGAGGGCTGACATCTGGAGTTCGGCCGCCTTGCGGTCGACGCTGCGGCCAGGGTTCTCGACGATCCGCTCGAAGGGTTTCCACTTCTCGCCGATGACGTGTTCGTAGGCTGCGACTGTGCCCTCGGCGGCCATGCGCAGCGCGTGAGCCTGGAGCGCCATGTCGGCAGCGAATTCGCGCTTGCGCTGGGCGGCGCTGTCGAATCCGACGGGTCCACCGACGTCTTCATCGCGCTCGTCGCACGCGGCCTTGGCCGTTGCGTCTCGCGCTTCGGTCACCGCCCGACTGTAGAACTGGCCGGCGCCATAGGCCGAACCGACGAATGCCCCGACAATCCGTTGCAGGTGGATTTGCATGGCGCGCTCGCCAAGTCCTTCATCGAGGGCGGATGCCGTCTCGACAATGAGCTTTTCGTGCAGGTCGCGGATACCGTCACTGTCAAGGACGGGAAGGCCGAAGCTTTCGGAAATGAGGGTGCTTTGGGCGGCATCTGGGCAGGCGAGCCTGATCATTTCCAGTGTGGTGCCCTTGCGCAGCGGAACGACACGGGCGGATGCGCGGGAATTGGCAGTTGGGTTGGCCATGGAATGTCCTTTCTTCGGTTTCCCGAGGCTCGAACCGGCTCCGTGCCGGCCCTCCCTCGGGCGCGGGTCAAAGGAACCGGCGGAATGACGGGCGCTTCAGGGTCCGGGCGGACCGAAGGCGAGCGTGACAGGTTTGCGGACAAGCAGGGCTTATGAGCCCTCGCGCGGGACGCGGGCCTGTTATGGCGAGGCCGGGCCGATCCGGCCGCCCCGCGGCGCGGAACGCGACCTTGAAGTGAACGGCCGCCGGTTCAGAACCGCAACCGGACCGAGGAGGACCGGCACGGGCCTCGATATCGACACGGGAACGCGAAAGGCAGGTGGTGATGACCAATATGCTGCCGGTATAACGCTCGGATCTCGTTGGCCGCCGCCGCGATCACCCACACTATTTTCGGCGCTGCCATGAGTGCGGTCATCCACATATGCCCGATACGCGCCAACATGCCGGACGAACAGCCCCCTGGCCAGGCCCGCTCAATGTGGATGCAGAATGCAGATCGAACAACAGGACGTTTGCCCAGGTCCCGCCTGCTCGCTTGTGCGGCAGGGGGCAGATTTCGGCGGTGCTCCAGAGACTACTCTCCAAACCGGGACCGAAACCGTTTGAGAGGCGAGCTTGGGTTAGCCGCGATGTACCACGGCGAAGACCAGGACCTGCGGAGCGACAGCGCGGGCTTTAGTTCGACGCTCTGGATTTCGCCCAGACGTCGGGGCGCCATTCTTCGATCAGCTTTTCGATCGAAGCACGGTACTCGGTGGGATAGGTTGCAACACCCTGCCCGGCGAGCCAGGTAAACACGGTGGCCATATCGGCGGCAATGGCGCTATCGACGCGGAAAAGATCACCCATGTCGAAGCCGCCCAGGCTATCGGCATTCCACCATGCGAGAAGGAAGTTGGCCGCACGCCGGGATTGTCCCGTATCGCTCTGCGCCAGGTTCAGCAGTCTCTCGAATGCAGCGCGCGTCCAATCATCCATTTCCGTACCCTCCGTTGTCGCTAATATGGCAGATCGGCGCGTGGTCGGGAACTTACGCTGACCGGCCGCAGACTATCGCCATTGTCCTTTCCTCTCATGCAACGCCCCGATCGCCTGATCCTGCCGCGCCAGTTTGCCCGCTAGGGCGTCGATTTCGGCCTGGTGTTCTGCGGTCAGGGCCGCAAGCTGAGATCGATAGCGCTCGAGAAACGCACCCGGGTCGGGCGCCTGGCCGCGGCGATAGTGGGTCTTTTTCGGCAAAAGCGTCGGGATCAACGCCGTCATGCGCCGCGTGATCTGCCGCTCGATCCGATCCAGTTGCCGCTGGGTCTGGCGCCGCTCTTCTTCCATGCGGGAGAGTTGGCGACGATGCTCATGAGCGCGGGCCATGGCGCCCCCTCCCCAGCCAGCTGACAAAACTGGAGGGGCCGTCATAGGCAGCATGGCGTTCCAGATCGATGACGAAGCCGAAGCGGCCGACCTCGTATTCGGCGGCGGAAACAAGGAAACGCCGTTCGTCTGCATCGGCGCCGCGCCGCCCACCTTGGGTAGCGACACACTCGACAAAGCCTTTCTCCTGTTCCGAGATGATCGCAGAGATCACGATCCAGTCTTCGGCATGGTCCCGTTCGAACGCACGCTGGTCCTTGATGCGAGATTCGCCGGGCAACAGAATCGTGCCGGATATCGTCTCCCAGGCGTCAGGCCAGGAATCCTTGATCGTGCGCTCCGCGCAGCGCCACTCGAAGGTCGTAAAGAGATGGGGATAGGTGAGTGCGACGATCGCCCAGCATTCATCTTCTTCATACCATCCGCCCGGAGCGCGGAGCATCGGATGGACCTTGCGGTTGCGCTCGGCGGATAGGTGAAAACCACCATGGCCGGCCGTCGAATGAGCGGTGACGCCTTCGGCATAGATCGTTGCGCCCTGAGACGATCCCCAGGGCGTATTGGCCGACGAATGGACGTCACGGCGATCAAGCGCGCGCTTCTCCCGCTGATGTTCGGCGTTCTCTATGACCCTCGCCCGGAAATCGGCTTCATCGGCGAGATCACCGGAATGTCCGAAGAAATCGTCCCGGCGCCACTGCTCGATCGGCCGGGTGATACGCCAGCCACTGGCGAGGAAGTGCTTGCCATCACGGCCCGGCACCATGGCGAATGCCGTATCACCAACAAGCGCGACCCGCAGGCCGTCGACGCTGCGACCAAAAGAAACCCCCGGAAATCCGGGGGTGATGTCACTGTTCAACTGGGAGGCGGTCATGCTCATGCAGCCCTCCCTTCGACAATATCGGCGGCGACCTCGTCAGCGCTGACCTCCTCAAGCACTGCATTGGGATAGCCATGTCGCGACAGCCATTCCTCGGCCGCAGCGCGATGCGAGGCGAGATGAACCAGCTCAGCATTCTCACCCGGACGATCGAAGACGCGCACCGAACCAGGTGCCGGTCGCTCCTCGATCGTGAACCGCAGGGCGGAATCGATCGAAAAGGTGCGATGCACGCGGATCGCAATGACGCCACCGGCGCCGAAATCGGCCTCGTGCAGGGTAAAGTACGCGGCCAAAGCCACATTGCCGCTGTGCCGCTCGCCCTGCCGGGCGATCAGGCGACCCTTGCTGTTGTTGTTCTGCCAGGCCGAGAGCTTCTTGCGGTGCCGCTCCGGCGGGCGCGGTGTATTGTCGGACCAGGCCACGATCGAGCCGATCGGGGCATCTTCGAAAATGGAAAGTGCGGACATGATGTCCTCCAGATTTTGACGGTGGAAACAAAACCGCCGCCGGAATGACCGGCGGCGGGAAGATGGGTGCGGAAGAGGAAGGACGGCTACTCGGCAGCCTCGCGGAAGCCGTCGGCATAATCTTCATCGACCACGTCGGTGTCGTCGTGGGTCGGTTCGACCGGCGCGTCGCCATCGTACCCGGCCGGATCGACGACGGAGGCGGCATCGTCCTCATCCCCGACGGGAGCGTTGCTCGTCAGCCATTCCCCAAGCGCCAGCGCGTCGGGTGCGAACAGCGCAGTAGGGTGGACGAAATGGCCATCCGAGAAATGCTCGACAAGCGCGGCGCGGGTATCCTTGACCCGCTGGCGCGGGAGCACCGGCGTATCCTTGCACGAAGCCTCGAGTGCCGGACGGGACAGGCAGGACAGGAAATCCTCCGTGCCCATACTGGCCAGAAAGCCGTCCGCACCGACAATCTGCCCGGCGACAAGCGCCAGAATGCCGGATTTGGTCATGTTCTCCCGGCACGACAGCACGTCGATCAGCACGCTGCGCATGGCGACGCGCAACGTATCCATATCGAAGGCAAGCTTGCCGTCGGCGTCGAACAGGATCGCGGCGTGCCGGCCGAAACGATTGCCGAACCGATAGTCGCCACCGGCGCCGGAGTCGACCCGGACGTTCTGGCCGGCGAAAGCCAGAACCATCAGCGCCATCAGCGTGTCATCCTCGATGGGCGCACGCGACAACGCGTCATGCAGGGCATCGGTGCGCAGGTCGCCGATCATCTCGACCCCCTTGCGCGTCACGTCCGGTCGGGGCTTGGAGACAACGATCGGCTCATCGGCGGCGTCCGCCCCTGCGCCATTGCCTTTGGTCTTTTTAGCCTCCGGCATGCGGAAATGAACCGTTTTCACCTTGCCTTCGCGATCGAGATACATGGCGGTGTGGTCCGACTTCTTGGGCGTGCCGTAGACCCGGCTCGCCTTCGGCGGTAGCTTGACCTCGCCATAGTTGTTCGCCTCGGTGATGACGCCCTTTTTCGGGAGGTTCTGGCTCATCCACTCCTGCTGCGCGCCGAGGAATGCCTCGACATCGACAGTGTAGCGGCTGTCCTGGTCGGCCGGGGCAAACAGGTCTTCCACCCATGCAATGCCATAGGCCTGCGCCAGATCATCACCGAAGCTGGCATCGCGGGCATACATGCGGGTTCTGGCGAGCCCATTGGCGACGCTCCACCACGACACCTGGGGATCACCCTTGGAGGGCTTGTGCGCCTTCCAGACTTCCTTCTGCTCATCGAGCGAAGCGGCCGCAATCGTGCGCAGCTGACGCTCGTCTGGCATATCGCCCTTCGCCATATGATCGAGCATCACTGGCAGGACATTGGCGAGAAGGCGAAGTTTCTTGATCTGCCGGATCGGCAGCGCGAGGGCGACGGCGATCGCTTCCTCGGTCCAGCCGAGCGCGACAAGCCGCTCGATAGCCCGCCACTGATCGACGGGGTTGAGATTTTCGCGGGCGATATTCTCGACCATCGACCGCATGGCGCCACCGTCCTCAGTGGGCTCGCCTACCAGAACGGCAATCTCCTCCAGACCAGCCGCTATGGCCTGCCTGACACGGCGATGCCCGGAGTGGATGACAAATCCGTTGCCGCCGTCCGTCTGCGGCGCGACCACCGGCGGCTGCACAATGCCGACCGCCTTGATGGTGGCCAAGAGCAGCGCGTCGGATTGCGGACTGGATTTGCTCCGGCGGGTTCTATCGGGATTTTCCACGAGCGAGCGCGGATCGATCAGCTTGATTTCCATGGGGATGCTCCTTTTGGAGCCGGCACTGCGCCGGCCCTTTCCCGTCTTCTTGCCGAAGACACCCCCCGACCCGCGGAGCGGGCGGGCCGGAGCAATTGCGGGCGAGCATCCCTGTCCGGCTGGCCAAGTGGGGCTCACAGCCCTGCGCAGGACGACGGGCCGGGATCGCGCAGGCGGCGATTGAGCGTCAGCGTCTGCGACCCGCCAGGTCTGCGAACGGATTTTTCCGCCCTCCCTTTCTTCATTATTTCAACTTCCATTGAATACCGCCCATTTTGACGCTATATTGCGTCATAATCATCGCCATTGAATAATGGAGAAGGTGCCATGGGTCTTGCCCAATATGCAGATGATGGGCTCTTTTCGCCGCGCAAGATCGCTGCCGCCCTGCGCACGACGAGCGAGGAGATCGCCCGCACAGCCGGTCTTGGAAAGGATGCAATCCAGCGCAAGGACCGCATCCGGTCCGACAAGACGCAGCGTCGGCTGCGCGAGATGACCGAGATCGTCAACAAGGTCGAGCCGCGTTTCGGGTCAGCATTGATGGCCTATGCCTGGTATCGTTCCGAGCCGCTGCCGGGATTTTCCGGTCAGACGGCGATGCAGCTCGTGCGCGACGGGCGTGCCGATGACGTGCTCGACTATATCGACGCGATCGACGCTGGCGTTCACGCCTGATCGGAGCGATGCGCTTCCATGGAACCCTCTACCGGGCATTGAACCCGATCTATGCACGCGAGCCGATGTCCGGCCGCGGCGCGGAGATCTATGGTGGCCGTTTCAACAGGAAGGGTGTGCCAGCGCTCTATCTCTCCCTGTCCGTCATGACGGCGTTGCGGGAGGCTAACCAGGTCGGCAGTCTGCAACCGACGACACTGGTCTCCTACGAGGCGCATATCGAGCACGTCTTTGACACGCGCGACGGCGCGGCCCTTAAATCGGAGGGAATGAATCCCTCGACGCTCGCCGATCCAACCTGGCGCGATCAGATGAAGGCGACTGGAGAGGCCAAAACCCAGACGTTCGCCCGGCGGCTCGCCATGGCAGGCTATCATGGTCTGTTGGTCAAGAGCTTTGCTCCGGGTGCTGGCGAGGATGATTTCAACCTCGTCCTCTGGACATGGAGCGATACTCCGCCCTCCCGCCTGACTTTGATCGATGACGAAAACAGGCTGTCGCGATAGCTATCGCCCTTCATTGCCTCTACCCTGATCGACACCCCAAATCGGCCACCCGCTAATGCCCCAGCACTTTCGCCATGGCATTGGGCTGATCGTGCATGGCCAGCTTGTCCATGATGGTGGCGCTGGCATCGTTGAGCCCGATCACCTCGACCTCGATCCCCGCCTTGCGGAACTTGAGCACGGCGATGTCGATGGCGTTGACCCCGGTCAGATCCCAGATATGGGCCTTGCTGACGTCGATATTGGCTGCGGTGATCGGTTCTGAAAAGTCGAAGGCGGCCAGAAAGTCCTCGGCCGAGGCAAAGAACAATTGTCCTTCAATCAGGTAGTTGCGCCTGGTTCCATCCTGGCTCAACGTCGAGGTGACGCGGAAAATCTGCGCCACTTTCCAGGCAAAGAAAATGCCCGAGAGCAGCACGCCAACGCCGACCCCGAGCGCGAGGTTATGGGTCCAGACCACCACGATGACCGTGGCGAGCATGACGAGGCTGGAGCGGCGCGGATGGTGGGCCAGGTCGCGGAGCGAGGACCAGTTGAACGTGCTGATCGACACCATGATCATGATCGCTACCAGGGCCGGCATGGGAATCAACCCCACCAGATCACCAAGCGCCAGCAGCAGGAAGAGCAGGAAGGCACCCGCGACGAAGGTTGAGAGGCGTGTGCGTCCGCCTGATTTCACGTTGATGACCGACTGGCCGATCATCGCGCAGCCAGCCATGCCGCCAAAAAACCCACTGGCAATGTTGGCGATGCCCTGGCCGACGCTTTCACGGTTTTTGTCGCTGCCCGTATCGGTCATCTGGTCGACGATCGACGCGGTCAGAAGGCTTTCAAGCAAGCCGACGGCAGCCACGGCGGTTGAGGTCGGCAGGATGATCCACAGCGTCTCGAGATTGAGCGGCACATCGGGGAACAACAGCATCGGCAGTGCGTCAGGCAATTCGCCCAGATCGCCAACCGTACGGATATCGATGCCGATGGCGAGAGCAACCGCCGTGAGCACCAGGATGCAAACGAGCGGGGAGGGAATGGCTTTAGTGAGGCGCGGGAATAGATAGATGATGGCCAGGCCCGCCGCGATCATCACATAGGTCTCCCATGTGACCCCGATCAGTTCAGGCAATTGCGCCATGAAGATCAGGATGGCCAGCGCATTGACGAAGCCGGTGAGCACCGAGCGCGAAACGAAGCGCATGATGTAACCAACGCGCAGCCAGCCTGCGGCGATCTGGATGACCCCCGCAAGGATGGACGCAGCCAAAAGGTATTGCAGGCCATAGTCGCGCACCAGAGCGCCAAACAGGACCGCGGTGGCGGCGGTTGCAGCCGAAATCATCGCCGGACGTCCGCCGGCAAAGGATATGACGATGGCGATCACGACCGAGGCGTAAAGCCCTACGCGCGGATCGACCCCGGCAATGATCGAAAAGCCGATGGCTTCGGGGATGAGGGCAAGAGCAACGACGATACCCGAAAGCCCGTTGGAGCGGACATCCGTGAACCAGTCACGGCGAATTTTTTCGATTGAGAACATCAAGAGCACACAAGTCCGTATGAGCGGTTCGCAGCGCGATCCGACCAAAATTGGCTTTTCTTGATTGTCCGGCGGATTGGCGGCCGGAAGAGCCACCCGGAATTGCACCGGGTCCGAGGTGAATGTGGCAGGGTGTGCCACACTGTCGGCGGAGTGACAACCGGCAAACCCAGCTCCCGACTCCTTTGCGGCCGTGACGCAGGTCTTTCGGAACCACCCTAAAGCTGACCTTTACGATACTCGGCTTGGCGCTTGCGTTGACACGGTTTGTGTGGATTGCTCCAGGCCTCAAACCGGAGAGCCTTCATGTCGCTTGACCATTGGTTAGCTTTCGTCGCAGCGTCCGCGGTGCTGCTCGCGATCCCTGGTCCGACGATTCTTCTCGTCATCTCCTATGCGCTCGCCCACGGCCGGAAGGCGGCCGGCTCGACTGTTGCGGGCGTCGCGCTCGGCGACTTTACTGCCATGACGGCCTCAATGATCGGTCTCGGCGCGCTCCTTGCGACCTCGACCACGCTGTTCACCGTGCTGAAGTGGGTCGGTGCCGCCTATCTTGTCTACCTTGGCATCAAGCTCTGGCGGGCACCTGTGTCAACGGACGCGGTCGACGACGCCGTGGCGGACACATCGAAGGAGCGACCCTTTCGCATCTTCCTGCACACATATGTCGTGACAGCCTTGAACCCGAAGAGCATCATCTTCTTCGTGGCATTCCTCCCGCAATTCCTCGACATCTCCCTGCCCGTCTTGGGCCAGATGGTCGTCTTCGAGGTGACGTTCCTCGTGCTGGCGACCCTGAATGCGGCGCTCTACGGTGTTCTCGCCTCGATGGCACGGAAGACGATCCGAAAGCCGAGCATCCAGCGCGCAGTCAACCGCGTGGGGGGATCGCTCATGATCGGTGCTGGCGCTCTCGCAGTCGGATGGCGTCGGGCTCAGGCCTGATCGTCATCAGGAATCCGGAAGCATAGACGCAACGTTCCGTTTTCGACCACATCGCGGTCAATTGTTGTCGAGTTTCTGCATCCCGAAAGCGGTCGCACACGGTTATGGCGATGCATTCTTACCACCAACTACCACAACCTCTTCCTCTCCCGTCTTTGGATCGGTCAAAATCATGCTTAATTCCGGCATCCAAACCTCCTCTATATCAGGATTGTTGGGGTCGCCGGGGAGACCAATTCGTGCATGAAGCCGTGGTATTGCCATGACGTGCTCCCAAGTTTCTTGGAAATAGAAAACCAACGGCGGTTCTTGTTGAGGCAGGTCGAGGGCTCGATGAACCGCACGTGTCGAAGCCACTTCGATTAGCGATATCGCCTTCTCGAACTCGAAGTCGCTGGCGCGCTTCTTCATATGCGCTTTGATTTGTGGCCGCTCTTTGCCGTGTGAAATAAGATTCCGAAGTTCCAATAATTCATCAATAATGTTAGAGCTTAACCCAACCTCGCGAAGCAGGAGACCAATCTTTTGCTTTGGGTATGGCCGGTGTTCCGGTTTGCCGCAATGGGGATTGGGGCACGTTAGATCTCCCCGGCAATGTGGGCACTTGTCGATCACCTTGCCAATGAAAGTCTCTGCGCCTGCCAGAATTTCGACTGCAAAGAAATGATAAAGAAACTGATCTTCAAAGTTGGAGGCCCGTGTGCCGCGAGTATGCCATCTCAGAGCGGACCTCTTTGCATACGTCACTTCATGTTCGGACATCAAGTTTACTGTCCGCCACATAGTTGCATCTAGCGCGTCTTTGGGGTCAACGATGGGGTAGCGACCATATACGTACTGGTCCCGCATTGTTACTCCAGCATCCCAATTAATGAGAAACACTGGGCGATGCACCCGTACGCTCGCAGCACTCACAAAGCTTAGTGTATGGGTGATTTCAGCCGCCATTTCCTCGGCGACCTCATGAGCTTCATCGATGTCGATAGCGTTGAAAACGAACTTCAAATCAAGAAAGTACTCTTCGCCGTGTGCCCGTGGCACATTCTTTATAAAAACATCTAGATCACCATATCGCCCATCTAGCCGTTCCAAATTGTCCGGGAGGCGCAAACTCGTCTTTAGCAGAAATGAAGAAAGCCACTTCGAAAGCCCCTCCTCACTAGACATCTAGCACTCCCAAATGCTTGACGACCTCGCCAGCACCGAACGGGCTGAACTTAACTGCTGGCGAAGGTTCGACCTTATAGCCAGTATTGCCGGGGCGGCAGCTAATGCTTCTTGTAAACCATGATCTGCCGTTCCGGAAGCCACCCCAAGTTTGCCGTTTCAGCGGGGTTGGACAATGATGCCCATCGCGAACTAGAAGCTACCAACCATATAGATCGCCACGCCATCCTTGAATTATTGCGTCAGGCGGCGGTTGCGGCAGCGTCGCTCGAAAGCCCAAAATTCGCCGCGAGTGCCTCTTCCACGTCGGCCAGTTGTCTGCGCTTCTCATCCAGCTCATCCGAAAAGGAGAACTCCCCTCCCTGGCGCGAGCGATAGGAAGCGAGGCGATTCTGGGCATCGGCAAGCCGCTGCCGATACCGCCCTTGCTCATCGCTAAACCCGGACAATGCATGCTCAAGCCGGGCAACAGCACCCAGCGGGGTCGCGGTGACGGCCAGCTCGATCTCGTAGTCGGCGCCCGTACGCATCAACATGGTGGTATAGCGGTATCCGTCCCTCCCGAACCGCTCGCCACAATATTCGAGATCGAAGCCGCCGAGCGACGCGATCACGACATCGCCATCCCGCTGAAGCTGGACGAGGGTGAGGATCTCCTTCATCAATGCGCGACCAGCGAGCTTGCGCTCCACGAAAGCCTCATCACCTACGCCCATGCAGAAGGACGGGCCAGCCGTTGGCACCAGCCTGTCGATATCCTGCCCGATCTCACCGATGCGACGCGTGGCGTATTCGATGTCGCGCTCGGCATCACGGATCTGCCGACGAATGGCGAACTGATCATCCTGATGTGCGGCGCGGAGTCTCTCAAGCCGGGCGATATCCGCTTCGAGGCCGGCCTTTTGCATGAGACGTGGATCGCCTGAGGCGATGGCCTTGGCCATGGCGAACTGGTTCGCCTGCCCCTCGCCCATATCCTCCAGCCGTCGGATCGAGGTGTCGCCTGAAAGGGCGGCCGCGATGAACCGGGCCTTGCGCTCGTTGTTCTGCCACATCTGCGCGTCCATCGAACCTTCCGTAGCGTAGGCGAAGATGTCGACGACATCGTGCTGATTGCCTTGCCGCTGGATGCGGCCCTCGCGTTGTTCGATCTGGGACGGTAGCCAGGGCACGTCGAGGTGATGCAGGGCCTTCAAGCGGAGCTGGGCGTTGACGCCGGTGCCCATTGTTTCCGACGACCCGATCAGGAAGCGGATCTTGCCGGCGCGCACGTCGCCGAACAGCCGCTGCTTGGCCTCGGATTTCTTGTAATCCTGCATGAAGGCGATTTCTGACGCCGGCACACCGAGGCGAATTAATTCGTCACGGATCCAGCGATAGGCTGAGAAACCGCGCGTCTTTTCCACCGAGATCGTCCCGAGATCGGAAAAGATCATCTGGGCCGCGCCGGTCAGCTCGAAGGGCTTGCCATCGGGCCGGACGTAGTCGTGGTCTGCTGTCTCCCTCCAGATGCGGAAGGCGTTGCCGACAAGGTCATTGAGCTTGTTGTCCCGCTCATTGTCGTTGTCGGCGTCGACCAGACGCAGATCGATCGCGGCATGACGGCCATCGGTGATGACAGAAAGCAGGATGTCGTCACCGGGCTGAGGAGGACCTTCCCGCGCCTCGATCGCCTTGATCCGGCCATCGAGCACCATCTGGTAGCGCTTGAACGCTGCCGAGGGTTTTGAGGTCCTGATCTGGCGCGCACCCGTCGAAAGCGCTGGAATCTTGACGTAGGCGCGCAAATCCTCGGGCATCACCACATCCGCGAAGGTGCGGAACATGGCGATCAGCTCGGGGACATTGACGAAGGTCGCGAACCGCGTCACCGGCTTGTATTTGCCGTTCGGCTGCAATTCGAGCTCGGTGGTGACGTCGCCGAAGGTCGAGGCCCAGGCGTCGAACTCGTGCAGGCCGCGCTGATGCAGCGCATCGAGACCGAGATAACGCTGCACCGAGAACATCTCGCCCAGCGTATTGGTGATCGGCGTACCGGAAGCCAGTATGAGCGCACGGCCGGGGTTCTTCGTCTCGACGAAACGCGATTTCACATAAAGGTCCCAGGCGCGCTGCGAACCGTTTGGATCGATCCCTTTGAGGGTCGACATGTTGGTGGCGAAGGAGAGTTTCCGGAACTCCTGCGCCTCATCGACAATGATCTGGTCGATGCCGATTTCGGAGATGGTGAGGAGATCGTCCTTTCTGGTGGCGAGGTTTTCCAGGCGCTCCTTGCGGCCTTCCTTCAGTCGCTCGAGTCGCTTGCGCGAGACCCGATCATCGCTCTCGACCTTGGTGAGCAGGACCTCGTAGAGCTCGAGTTCATCCTGGATCATCTGTTGCTCGAAAGCGGACGGGATGCCGATGAAGCGGAATGCCGAATGGGTGATGATGATGGCGTCCCAGGCAGCAAGGGCCGCACGAGACAGGAAGCGATGCCGCTTATCCTTGGTGAAGTTGGTTTCGTCGGCGACGAGGATACGGGCGGTCGGATAGAGCGCCAGAAACTCGCGCGCAGCCTGCGCCAGGCAATGGCCGGGAACGACCAGCATCGCCTTGGCGATCAGGCCGAGGCGCTTTTGCTCCATGACCGCAGCCGCCATGGTCATCGTCTTGCCGGCGCCGACGGCATGGGCAAGATAGGTCGAACCGGCCGAGATGATGCGCCAGATGCCGCGTTTCTGGTGCCCATAAAGAGAAAAGGCGCCCGAGGCGCCTGGAAGCTGGAGATGATCCCCGTTGAATTTTCGCGGGGCGATGTTGTTGAAGCGATCATTATAGATCCGCGCCAGCCGGTCGGTGCGGTCGGGATCAGACCAGATCCAGGCCTGGAACGCGGTCTTTATCTTCTGCAGCTTCTCCTTGGCCGCCTCGGTGTCGACGACATTGAGCACCCGCTTTTCGCTGTCGCCTTCCTTCACAATGTCGAAGATCTGCGGCACGCGGCTGTTGAGAGCATCGGCAATCAGCTCGCCGGCATGGCGGCGATCGGTGCCCCATTCGGATGTGCCGGCGGCCACCCAGCCAAGCTGGCGCGCCTGCACCGTCCACGATGCCAGTTCGGGCATGTGGTGGATCTTGATGTCGGCATTCATCGTCTCCTTGACGAAGAGGACGACATCGGCGGCCGGAATCCACGGCGCGCCCAGACGGGCGGTGATATCCGACGGCCCAAGATCGGCAGGCTGCACCTCGACCAGGGCGCGGACATTGCGCTCGAATGCGGGATCGAGCGCGGCGGCGGCCTCAGCCGCCTTGAGCTTGTCGCGGACCTGGCCGGATAGGTAGGCATCGTCGGTCTGCCAGGCGCCGGTCTCCGGATCGCGAAAGATCGCGTCGCCCAGCGCGGCAATCACGGTCTCGGGGTCGTTGTGCAGCAGCTCGGCGATGTGACCGATGTCCACATAACCCCGCTCGTTCAGCACCACGGCAAGGGCATCGGCCGGAGAGGCGATGATGGGTGCGGAAGGCGGCGCAATGACCCGTTCGGAAAAGATTGGGCCGGGACGTGCGGTATTGGTCTCAAGATCATAGTCCTCGATTGAAGCCACCAGCCAGCAATCTGGGTCGTCGAGGAAGGGTTGCAGGTTGGGCCGCCGATGCGTCTCGCGGACCTCGCCGGTCTCTGCGTATTCGGAAACCGAGACCGTGGTGAAATTGATCGGGCCGAACTCCCGGACGAAGTTCGACCAGGCAATGCGCAGCTTCACCTGCGCCGGCTTCCAGGGCTTGTCGTACTCCTGGGCCTTCAGAACTTCCCGCACGGCATCGCGGATCGGGATCAGCTTGCTGATGATACGTGCATGCTTTTCCGGCACGCCATCGGCCGACCTGCCTTTGCGGATGGTAATCGCGACAGGAATGCCATCGATCATCTGCTTGAGCTGGGCATTGTCGCCGACGTAGAAGCTGCCCTCGCGCATACCGCCGCTTTCCGACCGGGCGACTAGCGAAACTGCGCTGTCAACAGCATCGTCATCGACAAGCTCGGGCTCGCCGTCATAGATCGCTTCCGGAAGAAGGGAGATTGCGGCGGCGAGCGCCTGTTCGAGATCGACGCCAGGACGCGGCTTGCAGGTATAGGTTTCGCCGAATGGCCCCGACGTCATGGCATGATCGCCCAGGACAAAGCCGGGATGACGCGCGAACCAGCGGTTTACGCGGATCGCCGCCTCATCGGCCGTCGCCGGCCTGATCTCCTCGGTGTCGAGCCAGTATTGGTCGCCCTCGGGCTCGCCGACCTTGCGCTTGCGGAAAAACAGCACATCGACCACGACGTCTGTGCCGGCATCGGCGCGAAAGCTGCCTTCGGGCAACCGGATGGCGGCGATCAGATCGGCCGATTTCGCGATGTGCTCTCGGGCCGAACAATCCGCCTTGTCCATCGTGCCGGAGCTCGTGACGAAGGCCGCAAACCCGCCCGGTTTTAGCAGATCGATCGAGCGGGCAATGAAATAGTCGTGGAGACGCAGTCCCATCGTGCGATAGGCGTGATCCGACCGGACGATGCGATCGGAAAACGGCGGGTTGCCGATAGCCAAATCGAAACTGGCGGGCAGGTCAGCGCGGGCAAAGTCGGCGTTGACGATATGCGCCCCTGGTTGCAGCAACCGGGCGATGCGAGCCGTGACGGGATCGATCTCGATGCCCGTGATGTGGGCAACCTCTCGCAGCGCTTCGGGCAGCGTAGCGGGGAACAGGCCCATTCCGATGCCGGGCTCGAGCACCCTGCCCCCGCGCCAGCCGAGCCGTTGCAGTCCGGACCAGATCGCACGAACGATGAACTCTGGCGTGAAATGCGCATATTGGGTGCAGCGCGCCAGCGACGCATATTCGCCAGATGAGACGGTTCCCTCAAGACCGCTGCCGATTTCATCCCAACCCGGCCGAAAACTGTCATCGCCGGGACGGCGAAACACGGCATTGGCCAGTTCCGACGCACCGAAGCCGGTGAAACGGATCAGATGCGCCTGTTCGTCCACCGTCGCGGCGCGGTCGGCCGCCTCGATTTCTGAGGCGAGACGGATGGCGGCGAGATTGTCGAGCGCCCGCTGTTTCCAGCCGCGCGCCAGATTGCGGCTTTCGGAAAGATAGAAGTTGGCGCGCGCAGCCGATGAGGACGTGCGCGCCGAGACACCGGACGGTGCAGGCATCGCCGGAGCAGGCTCGGTCGGCGGCGGATCGTCATCGAAATCGTTGGTGACAAGATCTGCGCCAAACCCTGTAATGCCAAGGTCGAGTCCGGACGATTGGGACGTAATGGCGGAAGACGAGATCGCGAACAGGTCGTCATGCGACATAGGTATTTCTCCTGAGATGATGGCGTGCGCGATCTCCCGGCCGCGGATGACGGCCAGGCGATCGGCAGTGCGATTGTTGAAAACGTCAGCGAGACATCAGCGAGAGCGCGATTTCGGCCTCGGTGAGTTGCACATTGAGGTGCGTGGCGCCCATGTTGCGGTCAAAAAGCGGGATCAGCCGCTCGGCGTCAATGAACTCGATGCCGTCATCGGCGCCGAAATGACGGCGTTTGTAATCCCACCAGTCGATGTCGCCCCTCGGGTGGCATTGCTCGGCGTAAACGACGAGCGGCTTCTGTCCATCTGCCAGCCTGCCATTGGAGAGGATGTAGACGCCTTCGTCTCCGACCAGCCACAGGCCGGGCAGTTCACCCTCGCCCGGACGGCTGCCGTAATAGGGATTGCGAAAACCGCCATTGGCGGCAGCGTCTTCGATGCCCCGCGCGATGATCTTGCGAACGGCGAGAATGGGAAAGGTGAACATGGCAGCGCTCCCCTTCACGCTGCCTGCCGCTCGGGCAGATGGCGCAGATGCACAGGAAGCTTGGCCTGGATCTCCTCCTCGGTGAGTTCGCTCAACAGCTTCAGCGTCGTGCCGCCGCGGCGACCATAGACCAGCACGGTGCGCTGTCCGCGAAACTCAGGCAGCCAGCGTTCACCGGCATAGCCGCGGTATTCGTCGTGGGTGGCGCTCCAGATATGCTCGAGCCGCTCCTCATGCGTCATCGCCCTGACCGGCCAGGACTCGCGCTCGACGATGGCGTCGCGCATCTCGACCGGGGAGCGGGCTCGCGTCA
>Ga0265293_10003601_pt1 | contig 28575 bp, 25 predicted proteins | sample Munlanlewell138R_FD_192505 | JGI IMG/M metagenome (GOLD analysis project Ga0265293, IMG submission 192505) | Leachate microbial communities from a municipal landfill in Southern Ontario, Canada - Leachate well 138R | ecosystem: Engineered > Solid waste > Landfill > Unclassified | place: Canada... | reverse complement strand
GCGAGGTCCGCGAGCGGCAGGGCGGCCGCGTGGTCGGACGAGGGATCTTCCTGCGCCAGCTCCTCGAGCAGCGCGAACGCACGCGCGACCGACTGCACCTGCCCGTTCGCCGGCTGCGCGCTGCGAGCCGCCGATGCCTTTGCCGTTTTCCCTGCCCCACTCATAGATTCCACGATACGAAATCAGCATTCCGAAATCAAGAAACTCTCCTATCGTGTGAGCAGAAGCCGTACCAACCGTTCCAGGAGCACGCATGACCAGCTACGCCGACCGCGCCGACCTCTCCGTCGCCGAACCCATCATCGACTTCGCCGAGGAGAGCCTCGCCCGGCACGGCCTCGACATCGACGAGTTCTGGGCCGGTGTGAGCCGCATCGTGCACGACCTCGCCCCGCGAAACGCCGAACTCCTGAGCGTCCGCGCCGATCTGCAGCAGCGCATCGACGACTACCACCGCGCCCAGCCCGGCCGGCCCGAGCCCGCCGCCTACCGCGACTTCCTCACCGAGATCGGCTACCTTCAGCCCGAGCCGGGCAACGTCTCCGCGACCACAACCGACGTCGCCGCCGAGGTCGCCACTGTCGCGGGCCCCCAGCTCGTCGTCCCGATTCTCAACGCCCGCTTCGCGCTGAACGCCGCGAACGCGCGCTGGGGCTCCCTCTACGACGCGCTCTACGGCACCGACGCGATTCCGCTCACCGGAGACCTGGCCCCCGGCGCGGCGTACAACCCGGCGCGCGGGGCAGCCGCGATCGCCCGCGGCCGCGAACTCCTCGACACCGCGGCCCCGCTCCGCGAGGGATCCCACGCCGACGCCACCTCCTACACCGTGCGTGACGGAGCCCTCGTCGTCGGGCTCGCCGGCGGCGCGGAGACCGGGCTCGCCGATCCCTCAGCCTTCCCGGGGTTCACCGGCGCGCCCGACTCGCCAGAAGCGATCCTGCTCGTGCACCACGGCCTGCACCTCGAAATCGTCATCGACCGGGCGGGAGCGATCGGCCAGACCGACGCCGCAGGCGTCCAGGACATCGTGCTCGAGTCCGCCGTCACCACCATCATGGACCTCGAGGACTCGATCGCCGCGGTCGACGCCGAGGACAAGGCCCTCGGCTACCGCAACTGGCGCGGGCTCATGGACGGGTCCCTCACCGAGGAGGTCGCGAAGGGCGGCCGCACCTTCACTCGCTCACTCAACCCCGACCGCACCTACACCGCACCCGATGGCGGCGAGTTCACGCTGCCCGGCCGCTCGGTGCTGTTCGTGCGCAACGTGGGGCACCTCATGACGAGCGACTCGATCCTCACCCCCGAGGGCACGGAGACGCCCGACGGCATCGTCGACGCGATCATGACGGCGCTCGGATCCCTCGACGACCTGCGCGGCACCGGGAAATTCGGCCCGCAGGCGAACTCGCGCAGCGCCTCGATGTACATCGTGAAGCCGAAGATGCACGGGCCCGACGAGGTCGCGTTCACCGTCGAACTCTTCGGCCGGGTCGAGGAGCTACTTGGTCTGCCGGAGCGCACCCTCAATGTCGGCATCATGGACGAGGAGCGGCGCACCTCCGCGAACCTCGCCGCGTGCATCTCCGCCGCGGCCGACCGCGTGGTCTTCATCAACACCGGGTTCCTCGACCGCACGGGCGACGAGATTCACACGTCGATGCACGCGGGCCCGTTCCTGCCGAAGGGCGCGATCCGCGGCGAGCGCTGGCTTCCCGCCTACGAGGCCCGCAACGTCGAGATCGGCGTGGCCTGCGGGCTCGACGGGCACGCGCAGATCGGCAAGGGCATGTGGGCGATGCCCGACCTCATGGCCGACATGCTCGAGCAGAAGATCGGGCACGTCCGCTCGGGCGCCTCGACCGCGTGGGTGCCCTCCCCCACCGCAGCGACGCTGCACGCCACCCACTACCACCAGGTCGACGCGTTCGCGGCCCGCGCGGCACTGCCCGCTGCCGCGCCCGACTCGCTCGAAGCGCTGCTGGAGATCCCCCTCGCCGTACCCGGAGACCTCACCCCCGAGGTCGTGCAGACTGAGCTCGAGAACAACGCGCAGTCGATCCTCGGGTACGTCGTGCGCTGGGTCGACCAGGGTGTCGGCTGCTCGAAGGTGCCCGACATCCACGACGTGGCGCTGATGGAGGACCGCGCGACCCTGCGCATCTCCTCGCAGCTGCTCGCGAACTGGCTGCTCCACGGCGTGATCACCGAGGCCGACGTTGACGCCGCCCTCCGCCGGTTCTCCGCGGTCGTCGACCGGCAGAACGCGGGCGACCCGCTCTACGAGCCGCTGCTCGGCGCAGACGGAGAGACGCCGGGGCTCGCGTTCGAGGCGGCAAGGCGCTTGATTCTCGAGGGATCCGCACAGCCCTCCGGGTACACCGAGCCGCTGCTGCACGAACTGCGCCGCGCGAAGAAGGCCGCGCAGGCGGCCGTCACGGTGTAGCAGCGGGCCGGCGCAGCTGCTGGTCTCGGGCGCTCGCGCACAACCGCGCCCCGTGCCCCGCGCCACGTGCCACGTGCCACGTGCGCCCGACAGCGCCACTACCTACCCTCCGCGACGACTACCCCTGTCCAACGACGATGAGTAGGGGTAGTCGTCGTGGAGTGTGGGTACCCGCACCGGGTACAAGCGCTCGGTGCGCCGGAGTTAGGCGCACTGGAGCAGCGCCCAGCGCCCAGGGCGCCAGCACAAACGCTCAGTAGTAGTACGGGAACGGCGACCAGTCGGGGTCCCGCTTCTCCAGGAACGAGTCGCGACCCTCGACCGCCTCGTCGGTGCCGTACGCGAGGCGCGTCGTCTCCCCCGCAAAGAGTTGCTGGCCGACGATGCCGTCGTCGACCGCGTTCATCGCGTACTTGAGCATGCGAATCGCGGTCGGAGATTTGCCGAGGATGGTGCGGGCCCAGGCGATCCCTGTCGATTCGAGTTCCGCGTGGGGAACGACCGCGTTGACCGCCCCGATCTCGCGTGCCCGCTCCGCGTCGTATTCCTCGGCGAGGAAGAAAATTTCGCGCGCGAATTTCTGGCCGACCTGGCGGGCGAAGTAGGCGCTGCCGTACCCGGCGTCGAAGGAGCCCACGTCGGCGTCGGTCTGCTTAAACTTGGCGTGCTCGCGCGAAGCGATCGTGAGGTCGCAGACGACGTTGAGGGAGTGGCCGCCGCCGGCCGCCCAGCCGGGAACCAGCGCGATGACCACCTTTGGCATGAAGCGGATGAGCCGCTGCACCTCGAGAATGTGCAGCCGGCCCGAGCGCGCCTGCTCCTCGGGGCCGACGGCGGTTTCGGAGTCCGCGTACTTGTACCCGTCGCGGCCACGGATCCGCTGGTCGCCGCCCGAACAGAACGCCCAGCCGCCGTCACGCGGCGAGGGACCGTTGCCCGTGAGCAGCACCACGCCGACCTTCCCGTTCACCCGCACCCGTTCGAGGGCGTCGTAGAGCTCGTCGACGGTGTGCGGCCGGAAGGCGTTGCGCACCTCGGGCCGGTCGAACGCGATGCGTGCGATACGGCCGTCGTGGCTCAGGTGCGCGGTGATATCGGTGTAACGGTCGGCGCCCGGGGCGACGCGCCACTCAGCGGGGTCAAAGATGTCGGAAACCTGGCTCATGGCCCCAGCCTACTGGCGCACGAACTCCCGAGCCGAGCAAGAAACTCGAGCTAATGGCAGGATCGAGGCATGGTCCTCCCATCACTCGCTGAGCTTCTCGACGTCGCGCGCATCGTCGCGATCCCCACGCGCACCCGCTTCCGGGGCATCTCGATCCGCGAGGCGGCGCTCTTCATCGGCCCGAACGGTGCCACCGAGTTCTCACCGTTTCCCGAGTATGACGACGCCGAGGCGGCGCAGTGGCTCGCGGCCGCGGTCGAGTTCGGTTGGGGTGAGGTGCCGACGCCGCGGCGGGAGCGGATCACCGTGAACGCGACGGTGCCCGCGGTGGGGGTTGACGAGGTGCGAGGGATCCTGGAACGCTTCCCCGGGTGCACGACGGCGAAGGTGAAGGTCGCCGAGCGCGGGCAGACCCTCGCCGACGACATCGCCCGGGTGCGAGCGGTGCGGCGACTCCTCGACGAGGCCGCCGGGGCCGAGGCTCGGGTTCGCGTCGACGCGAATGCCGGATGGTCGACCCTCGAGGCCGTGATGGCGCTGACGACGCTCGCGGAGTTCAACCTCGACTACGCGGAGCAGCCGTGCGCGACGGTTGAGGAGCTCGCGGAGGTGCGTGAACGACTCAATGGCGCTGTACGAATCGCGGCGGACGAGAGCGTAAGGAAGGCCGACGATCCGCTCGCGGTCGCCCGCGCGAACGCGGCCGACCTCCTCGTCGTCAAGGCGCAACCGCTCGGAGGGATCGCTCCGGCGCTGGGCATCATCGAGGCCGCCGAGCTCCCCGTCGTGGTGTCGAGCGCGCTCGACACGTCCGTCGGCATCTCGATGGGCCTACACCTCGCGGCGGCGCTCCCCGACGGGGTCCTTACGGGGGCGTGCGGCCTGGGCACGGTGCCGCTGCTCGACGGCGACGTCGTCGCGCTGTCACTCGTGCCGGAGGGCGGGTCGATCCCTGTCGAGCGCCCGTATCTCGACGGGGATCTCCTCGCCCGGTACCGTGCCGCACCCGACCGGGAGGTCTGGTGGCGCGAGCGCATTGCACGCTGCCACGCGCTGCTTGCGGCGGAGTCGCTGGTGCAGAGCCCCGCGTAGTCGGCCAGCGCCCCGCCAAGGTCTGCCAGCACCCCGCAAAGTCGGTCAGCGCCCCGCGCAATCCGTCGACGCCCAGCGCAATCGCTCGACACCCTTCGCAATCCGTCAGTTGTGCACGTTATTTCGCGGAAATAGCCTGCACAACTGACGGATTCGTTCGCGTGCGGCCGACCACGATCCACTGCACGAACACCGCAGCCCACATGGCGAGCCCGAGCGTGACGAGCAAAGGGATCCTCCACTCGCTTCCGGCCATGGGGCCCGTCACCCACCAGAAGATCACCGTTTCGGCGAGAGCCGCGGCGGTCAGGGTTCCGAGCGAGGTGAGGAGCAGTGACGTGCTCGCGGGCCCCCGCTTGCGCAGCGCGACCACGCAGACGCCGATGGCTCCCGCAAGAACGACGAGTGTGAGCGCGAGGAGGAGCACAAGCGGCAGTTGCACGAGCGCCCGGTGCGTGGCCGAGCTGCCGGGTTCGACGTTCGTGAACGTTCCGTCGGCGAAGGTCAGGACCGCACCAAGATCGTTCGTGAGTCCGAGTTCGTGCTGCCCGAGCGTCGCGTTGAGGTCGGCGTCCTCGACAAATGCCCTGTGCTCGGCCTCATGCTCCGCCTCAAACTCGGCCGCGTGCTCCGCGACGCGCGAGGTGACCCGGTCGGCGTCGAGCGTCGCGACGAGCGCGCCGGAGTCGGTGTGCCGCTCCTCACCGATGCGGAGTTCGTGTCGCACGGCGTCCCCGAGCTCACCGGAGGGTCCGTCGACGTACATGTCGTTCACGTATTCCCAGTCCCGGTGGCCAGTACCGCTCTCGTACGGGATCCGGTCCGCCTCGCCCCAGCCGATCCAGCCGCCCGTGCTCGCCTCGGCGGCGAGGTCGGGTGCGACAGTGAGTTCGACTCGGATCGGACGGACCGGCTTCGACCTCTCGGAGGCGCCGGCCTGGTCGGTCCAGAACGTGTCGTCCCAGAACCAGTGCATCGCGGTCCAGCGCACCTCGTGGTGCCGCTCTCCCCCGTCGGAGGTTTCGACCGCGGGTGCCGCGAGGCTGTATGTCACTTCCACGTCGTGGTCGCCCTCGATCACCTCGCTGATCTGCGTCGTCATGCTGACGGTGCTCCGCCCGTCCTCCGTCCGGAAGGGCACGGCAGCACCGTCGACCGTGACGGATTCGACCTCGAGCCCCAGGTCTTGACCGTGACGCATGCGCGGCCATTCGCGCTCGAACTGCGGCACGCTCGACCCGCCCGGGTCGAAGCCGACGGTGAGACGTTCGACGACGTCGAGCCGGGCCGCGCCGTCGTCGTCACGCTGCAGCTCAGCCGAAATGTCGAACCCCTCGATCTGGGTCCAGACGGTGCCGGAAGCACCCGACGAGGGCCAGGTGAGGTACTTGTTCGAGTCGTACGGTGGCGCCTGCACGGACACGAGCACGATCGACCCGGCGAGGGCGGCGACCGCGGCCACGAAGGCGACCATCGACGGGAGTGAGAGGAAGTGCTGGGTTCGCCATCCTCGCGCCGCCTCGGGGTCACCGAGTTCACGCGCGGCGTGCGCGGTGACGGCGTCACCCGCCTGCTGGGGTGGTTCAAAGAGCACGGCGTACGGCAGGAGGGGGTCACCGATCGGGCCGCGGTCGAGGAGCCGGGTGACCCGGCTGAACACCGCGATCCCTTGCAGTTGCTGCAGCGCGAGCGCACCGGCACGCGTGAGCGGGCGGGGCCGCCAGACTGCCCGCAGCGACACCCCGGCGATGAGTGTAGAGACGGTGACGAACGCGAAGGGCCACCATACGACGAGCATGATGAACTGCTCGGAGAGTTGCCGCAAGATGCCCCACTGCAACAGAGTGACGGCGATCGGCGCCCATATGAACGTGTCGCGCACGTAGCTGTCCGGTTTCCAGCGCAGCCCACGAGTGACGAGGTCGGGTGAGTTGCGCCAGCGCCCCCACCATGCCGCCACGGTTGGTAGGCTCCCGCCACGCCCCGCACGGCGCCCGACCCGCGCGACGGAGCGCAACCACGTCTCTCGGAGTGCGCGTACGTGCGGGCCGATCCTTCGCGTGCGGCCCGCGGCAGGATCCCTCGCGAGCTCTGTCACGAGTTCCGCGTGACGCGTGCCGTCGAGCAGTTGGGCGGCCTGCGCCGGCGTTAGGTCGTCCGGCGGCTCGTTGCGGGCCAGGTACCAGGGTGCTCCCGCCGAATCGGCCCAGACGATCCGCCGCGCGGCGAGCGCAAACAGCATCAGCGTGACGAGGACAGCGAGCGGCAGGAGCGGGCCCCAGGTCTGCACCCAGAAGAGCGCCGTTCGCGGCGGGAGTTCGAACGTGTCGGCTTCGAAGACGAAGCGGATCCACACGTCGGAGTTCGGGGGCAGGTTGTCGTCGTTCGAGAACGCGTACCGCACCGTCTCGGCAGCGCCCGGCTCCTCCGGAGTAAGCCACACGTTTCCGCTGACGAGCAGCCAGCCGACGGTCGCGTACGGTTCCCGCACGAGCGCGTCGTCGAGATCGCGCGGCAGCGTGATCGAGACGTCGAGCCCCGAGGTGGCCTGAGTCCAGCTCGGGGCGAAGACGGGCCAGACCCACGAGTCGACCGCGGCGCCCGAGACCTCGTCGGCGTCGACATCGACCAGGTCGTGCAGCCGGTAGCTCATGGCGATCTCGTGGGTGCCCGCGAACGCGTCGCCGCCAGGTGGCCGCAGCACCACATCGGTTGTCGTCGCACGCCGCATCACGTCGGCGTCGACGGGTTCACCGTCGATCGTCGTGGAGAGCAGCTCGAATCTCGCGTCGTGGCCGTGAACCTCCGTCGCGAGGCTCCGCTGCACGCGGTCTTCTGGCCCGTTGATGAAGTTCGCCGTATAGCTCTCGGTGACCAGCACGGTGAAGCCGCCCGCCTCGTCGCGGCTGACCTCATAGTCGAAGCTCGCGTTCTGCGCGACCCAGTCGACGTCCTCGACTTTCGAGCTCGCGATCACCTCGTCGACGTCCATCGGCTTGTTGATGATCGGACCGACGAGGAGGAACAGACCGACCGCCGCAATGAGGCCCCAAAACAGCCGAATCCCCCAGCGCAGGCTCACCCCGCCCCGGGCACGCAGGATCTCCTCCGCCGACCCGACGACGCCGGCGAGCCACCGGAAGAGCGGTGTGTGCTCGGGCAGCGGGTCGGGGATGCGGCCGGACCGCAAGAGTTCCGGGTCGGTGCTCGCGCGGTCGAAGAAGTCGGGCGGCGGCAGCCGATCCCTCACCCTCTTCTCGCGCCTGCTCATGTCAGGACAGCAGCCGGAACCTCAGACATAGAGGCGTCAGCTGTGGAACACGGTGTGGAGCAGCGGGTCGTTGAGCGCGTTGCGACCGCCGAGGTCGTCGATCTCGAAGAGCACCGCGGAGCCGGCGTGCGCATACCCGAGCTTGCCGAGCAGTTCGCGGGCCGCGATGAGGGTGCCGCCGGTCGCGAGTACATCGTCGATGAGGAGCACGCGCGATCCCTTTGGAAAATCGTCGTGCGCCTCGACCTCCGCGATGTCGTATTCGAGCGCATACCCCACATTCGCGGCGGGGCGCGGGAGTTTTCCGGCCTTGCGGATGGGCATGAGCCCGACGCCGGCGGTGTATGCGGCGGCGCTCGCGAGCAGGAATCCGCGCGCTTCGAGGCCCGCGATCACGTCAAATGTGCCACGGAACGGCGCGATGAGCGCGTCGACGGTGGCGGTGAACGCGGAGTGGTCGGCGAGGAGCGGCGTGATGTCGCGGAAAAGCACGCCCTCGATCGGGTAGTCGACGATCTCGGCGATGAGCGACTCGGCTCTCGCGAGTTCCGGTGTCATTTCGGGGATGGTCGGCAGGTCGAGCTGATCGCGGTTCGTCATGTCGGGCACACGAACCAGGCTACTCGGTGTTTCGCGAGGGATCGTTTTCGCGAGGGATCCGCCGGGCCCGCCCCACGTCCGCGCGTCGCGTCCAGACGTCGCACCCAGGCGCCGCACCCACGCACCAGCGGCAATTTTTGTTTTCGACTCGGCTCGTGTAAAGTTCTTCTGGTTGGCAAGCCTTCCTCAGGTCGGCAAACCACCGTGCGCCCCTAGCTCAGCTGGATAGAGCATCTGACTACGGATCAGAAGGTCGGGGGTTCGAATCCCTCGGGGCGCGCCATATCAAACACCTGGTGAGAAGCAAGATTCTACCGGGTGTTTTGTTTTCCGCATCGTGTGAATTCCGAGGCTTCCGCCACCAAACAGGCGACGACTCAAGGCTCGCGCAGGGGTGATCCCACCACGTTGAAGCGGAACCCACCCATCTCACCTGTCAGCATCGGCATCGCCTCAGCAATCGCTGCGCGCACGCGTTCGAGCTGCAGCGACGCTTGGTGTGCGTCCGCTGTTTCCCAAAGCTCCGCGACGAACACGGTGTCTGGTTCATCGACCGACGTGCCCACTTCGTAAAGCAGGCAACCTGCCGAAGCGAGATCGGGGTTGAGCCGGGTGAGGATCGCGACTACTTCGTCGCGTCTACCCGGTTGCACGCCGAGGGTTCCGACATTTGCGAACGTCATGCGTCCAGCATAGGCAGTGGGAAGCGCAGGCACTACCTAAGATTTCGCTCACTGCGTCGTGGACAGAATCGCAATGGTCGTATACATTATCCTCCTGCTGCAGCGCGCCGGGGGCGGCCCGGTTGCCAATGTCAACTGGGTTCCGATCATGCTCTGGACAATCGGCATCAGCATCGCTGCGGCGATCCTCGTGAGCATTCTTTGGGGCATCGTTCAGGGCGTGCGCGATCCCCAGGGCGCGACGGTCACTGACATGCGCGACCGTGACATCAGCCGCATGGCGGATCGAGTCGGCGGGGCCTTTCTCGTGATCGCGGGGCTCGGCGTCATCGCGCTCTGCGCCCTCGAAGCTGAACTCTTCTGGATCGCGCACACGATGTTCTTCGGATTCGCAGTGTCAGCGATCGCCGGTGGCTTCGCGCAGGTCATCGCCTACCGCCGAGGCCTCAACTGATGGCAAAGCCGACACGAGTCACGAACACCATTCGCGCCCACCGTGAGAACGCAGGGCTCACCCAGGCCGAGCTCGCACGCCGCCTCGGAGTCACCCGCCAAACCCTCATCGCGATCGAACAGGGCAAATACTCGCCCACACTCGAACTCGCCTTCTTGATCGCTCGTGAATTCGGAGTCACTCTCGACGCTATCTTCGCTTACCCGGAGGAAAACGAATGAGCACCACGACCGTTACCACCATGCCAGCCTGGGTGCAGCGCACCTACGGCGGCGTCGAAACCGTAGCACTCGAACAAATCCAGGTTCCTGGACCACGGGACGATGAAGCGATCGTGCGGGTGCACGCAACAGCACTCAACGCTGCAGACGCCCGGCTCATGCACGGCGACCCGTACCTGGTGCGGCTGGGCTTCGGTCTACGTAAACCCAAGTGCGCCGTGCGTGGCATTGACCTGGCCGGCACGGTCACGGCCCTCGGAACGGCCGTCACTGGATTCGCAATCGGGGACGAGGTTGTGGCGGAGTCAGGTGGCGGTGGGCTCGCGCCCTTCGCGGTGCAGTTGGCGGCACTGCGGGGCGCCGCGGTGTGGGCGCTCTCCGGTGAACGCTCGCGCTCACTCGTCGGAGACCTCGGAGCTGTGCGCACTTTCGATTATCGCCAGACCGGCCCCGACTCACTACCCAAGTCCACCTTCGACGCGATCATTGACCTCGCGGGGACCACGCCGCTCACGGTCTTGCGCGACCTGCTGACCCCCGGAGGCACACTCGTGATGGTGGCGGGGGATGGCGGGAAGATTCTGGGCCCCATACCGCGGATGATCCGTGCGGCGGTGCTGCCAAAGCGCGACGGGCGTCGCATCAGGTCACTCATGGCCGTGGCGAAAACCGACGTGCTTCAGGAGCTCCTGAACCTCGCGAAAGCGGACCGGCTACGCTCCGTCATCGAGCACACCTATCCCTTCGACGAGGCAGATGCTGCACTCAGGCACATCGATTCTGGACGAACCGTGGGCAAGGTCGTCGTGGAGAGCCGAGGCGAGTAGTAATTGCCCGCTAGACAACAGACGCAACTATAGGGTCTGCGTGAGCAGCACGTGTGACTCGGTCACCGCTTCGAGCTCGTGCATGATGCCCGGCTCGACGTGCAGGATCGACCCGCGGGTGAGACGCAACTCGTCGCCGTCGATGCGGAAGAGCAGCTCACCCTCAAGCATTTGCACGATGAGCGGCACGTTCGTGGAGTGCTCACGCATCACCTGCCCCGCTGCGAAGGTCAGCCGGATCATGCGCGCGCCTGTTCCCTGGAAGATGCGCGCGATCTGAAACTTCTCGGCCGACACCTCGGGAACGGAGATGAGCGGTTCCCAACCGTCCGTGACGAGCGTGTAGGTTCGCGATGAGTTCTCAGACATGTTTCCCTCTCGATATTCGAGCACCGCCCCGGCCAATCTCAGTATGACCGATCCGGCGCGACATCCGACTCGATCTCCGCACCGGCCCGGTCGCGGAACGCGTCGCGCGGCACCACGAACGCAAGCAGGATCGCGGCGACGAGAGCCGACAGTCCGCAGATGAGCCAGACCGCCACGTACCCCTCGAACGACCCGGCAGTATCCCCGGCACCGCCACCCGCACCACCCGCCCCGTACGCGAGCGCGATACCAAACGCGGCCGAAGCCACCGCGCCGCCAACCGTCTTCGTCGAGTTCGTGAGGCCGGTCGCAACGCCGGTCTGATTCGCGGGCGCAGCGGCCGCCGCCGCAGCGGGCAGCGCGGCGACGAGCGCGCCCGAGCCGAGGCCCGCGACGACCATGTTGGTGACGACCTGCAAGAACGTGTGGTGAAAGGGGAGGAAGAGCAGGTAGCCGCAGGCAACGGCGAGGGTCGCGACGACGAGCGCGAGCCTCGGCGAGATGCGCCGCGCGAGGTACGGGTACCCGAGCGCGCCAACGATCATCGCGATGAGGTAGATGCCGATCGCGAGCGACGTCACGAAGCCGCGCGTGCCGAGCCCGAAGCCCGCCACCTCGGGGTCGGTGCGCATGAACGTCGACAGCGGCGCTTGCGCCCCGAGCACGCTCATGCCGAAGAGCGCGGCGGTGATGAACACGGGCGCGAGCGCCGGCGAGCGGAACATGCGCACGTCGATGAGGGGGTCGGGATGCTTCAGTTCCCATCGCACGAACGGCACGACGAGGGCGATGCCGACAAGGGCAACGAGCCACGCGGCGAGGGATCCCGCACCCTCGAGCCTGAGCAGACTCAGCCCGCCGGTGAACGCGATGAGCGCGAGCGAGATGAGCACGAGACCGACCGTGTCGAGCCTGCCCCCGGTCGGTTCCGGGGATTCGCGCACGCCGACCGCGATCACGACCGCGCAGACCGCGACGAGGATGCCCGGGGTGAGCAGCACCGGCACGATCGGGAGCGCGTCGACGAGGGCACCGCCGGCGAGGGCGCCACTGATCGCGCCGAGTTCAAGGGCCGCGACGAGTAGCCCCGCGGACTTCGCGGTGAGTGCGCTGCGCCCGTCGCGACCGCGCGTGCGCGACCAGATGAGCGCAATTTCGAGCGGCAGCCAGACGACGTAGAAGCCCTGCAGCGCCCACGCGACGAGGAACACCGCGAAGTTCGTCGCGAACGGCAGGGCGAGGGTCGCCGCGGCTGTGACGACCGTCGACCAGAAGAGGATCCGCTTGTGGCCGACCATGTCGCCGAGCTTCGCGAGGGCCGGCACGACGAGCGCGGAGAGCATGAGCTGCGAGCCCTCGAGCCAGTTCACGTCCGCATCGGCGACGCCGAGGTGCCGGGCGATGTCCGTGAACATCGGCGTGTAATACCCCTGCAGCACGCCGCTCGTGAACTCGACGAACGCGAGCAGGCCGACGACGCCAACGAGGGTGCCGGCGGCTGGACGGGTCATGCGCGCTCTCCCGATCACAGGGATTCGATGAGGGCTCGATGGAAACGTTCACCGCGCTCGAGCTCGGCGACCTCGACGCACTCGTCGACACCGTGAATGGTGGCGCGCAGTTCGGCGGGCATCGCGAGCGGCGCGAAGCGGTAGCAGGCGGGAGCGAACTCGTGGAAGTGCCGCGCATCAGTGGCAGCCATCATCACGTAGGGCACGGCGGGCACCCCCGGGTGCGAGGCCTCGATCGCGGCGGCGAGCAGCCCGAACTGCGCGTTGTCGGTCGGAGATTCGGGCGAGGGATCCCCGCCCTCGACAAGTTCCACCCGCACGCGACGGTCCGCGATGCGTCGCCGCACCCGCCGCACCGCGCCCGCCGCAGTCTCCCCCAGCGCCACGCGGAGGTTCACGGTCGCAGTCGCGTGCGACGGGAGCACGTTCGCCGCGGTTCCGCCGTCGAGCATCGTGGGTGCGACGGTGGTGCGCACGAGTGCAGCGGGTTCCCCGCCGAGCATCGAGAACACCCGCGCGGCGAGCCACGGCCGGGCTGCGAGCAGCCGGTACAGCGGCCGAATCGGTCGGCGGCTTCGTGCGGCGAGCCGCCCGAGCATCTCGGTCACTGCGGCGGGAGCCCGAGCGGGGAAGGTGCGCGGCGGGAGCCGGCCGACGGCACGCGCCACCCGCCCGACGGCCGTGAGCGACGGCGGCGCGGAGGCGTGCCCGCCTTCCCCCTCGGCGGTGAGTCGCACCGTCGCGGTCCCTTTCTCGCCGGTGCCGATCATCGCGACCCGGCCGCGGACACCGGGAAGCGGAGCGTCAACGACCGCGCCGCCCTCGTCGAGGACGAGCCAGGGCGTGATCCCGCGATCCCTGAACCGCTGCGCGATGCCCCTCGCCGCGGTCCCGGAGACCTCCTCGTCACCGCCGAGCGACAGGTAGACGTCGCGGCGCGGCACGAACCCCGCCGCGAGCAGGTTCTCCACCGCCTCGAACACGACGACGAGCGGCCCCTTGTCGTCGAGAGCGCCGCGGCCGTGCACGAAACCGTCGGAGATTCGACCGGCGAACGGCGGGTACATCCACGAGTCGCGCTCGTCGACCGGCACGACGTCGAAGTGCGCCATGAGGACCGCCGGGTCGAGGTCGGGATCCCTCCCGGCCCACCGGTACAGCAGCCCGAGCTCCCCGACCCGCTCGAGTTCGAGGTGCAAGTGCACGAGTGGGTACAGCTCGGTGAGCAGTTCCACGAGCTCCGCCGTTGCAGACGCACCGCTCTCCACCCGCTCCGCAAGCTCCGCGGAGACGGTCGGCAGCTGGATCACGCGCGACAGCCGCTCGGCTGCGCCGGCGCGGGGGGCGACTTCGACGTCCATGCGACGACTGTACCGTGCGCCACCGACAGCACTCGTCGCTACAGCACGTCTCGGTGCTGCTCCTTCAGCTGCTCCACCGCCCGCTCGAGCGTCGGGTCGTCGCCGCGCGCAAGCCCCGCGTACTGCAGCACCACGCCGGCCTCCGAGGGCAGCGCCTTCACCCACATGCGACGGCGCGGCACGAAGAGCGACCACAGCAGCCCGCCGATCGCGAGCAGCGCGAACACCAGGATCCACTCCTGCGCCGGGTTCCGCATGACATCGAACGACGCGTACCGCGGCGCGGCCTCGAAGGTGATCGTACCGAGCCCGTCCGGCAGGTCGATCGTCTCCCCCGGGGCGAGCTCCAGCGACTTCGTGTCGAGCTGGCGCCCGGCGATCTGCTCCATACCGTCGGTGTCGAGCGCGTACACGGACTGGGGCACGCCGTCATCGATCCCGAGATCGCCGACGAACACGTCGAGCGTGAGCACCGGGTTCTCGAGGTCCGGATAGTTCGACGTGAACGCCCCCGACTCGAGGTCCGCCTTCGTCGGGTAGAAGAACCCGCGCATGCCGAGCTGCGTGTGCTCCCCTTGCGCGTCGACGATGCCGTAGGGCACCTTCACGACGCCGAGCGAGGTCATGTTCGTGTCTTGCGGAATGAACGGCATGGACTCGCTGTAGACGACGACGCCCTCGGCGTTGCGGATCGTGAGCGTGGGCGCGTAGCCGTTCGCAATCAGATAGATCGGCGAGCCGTGCACCCGCAGCGGGTGGTTGACCCGGATCACGTGCGCTGCTTCCTCGCCCGTCTCGGGGTCGATGAGGGTCATGTTCGCCGTGTAATCCTTCACCTGGCCGATGGCCTGCACGTTGCCGTCCTCCGGCGTCATGTAGGTCACGTCCAGGTTGTTGAGCTTGAGTGCGAAGGGATCGAGGCTCGACGTGTCGAACGAGCGGCCTGAGTTCACGCTGTCGTAGTCGATGAGCTGGTTCACCATCGTCTCGCCCTCGACGAGCACCTTCTGGCCGTTGAACGTGAACGCGGCACCGACGCCGACGCTCACGAGCACACCGAGCAGTGCGAGGTGGAAGAGTAGGTTGCCCGTCTCGCGCAGGTAGCCGCGCTCAGCTGAGACGGCGACCTCCTCGATCCCTCGCCGGTTGGCCCGCTGGATCTCGACCCGGTAGCGCTGCTTCTTCAGGATCGCTGCCGCCGCCTCGACCGCCCGCGTCGCGAACTCGGCGCGCTCGGCGTCGGTGGCGTCGGGATTCGAGACGCTCACCTCGGAGAACCCGGCCATGCGCTGGAGTCTCGCGGGCGTCTTCGGGGGCTTCCCGCGCCAGGCCTTCCAGTGGTGCACGATGCGCGGCAGCACGCACCCGATCAGCGAAATGAACAGCAGCAGGTAGATCGCCGAGAACCACACCGAACCGTAGACGTCGAACGCCTGGATTGGGAAAGCGTCAAGGATCGGGAAGAGGTCCGGGTGGTCCTGCTCGTACTGGATCACCCCGTTCGGGTCGGCGCTGCGCTGCGGGAGCAGGGATCCCGGAATCGCCGCGACCGCGAGCAGGAGCAGGAGAATGAGGGCGACCCGCATGCTCGTGAGCTGCCGCCAGAACCAGCGCGCCCAGCCCTTCGCACCGAGCTCGGGGGCCTCAACGCGCGCGCTCGCGGCGGAGCCGTCGTGATAATCAGAGGGGCGTGACATATCCGCCGATCACCGCCTGCAGTGCGTACATCATCTGACTCCAGAGTCCGGTCACCATGAGCAGGCCGATGAGGATCAGCAACCCGCCGCCGATGAGGTTCACGGCCCGGATGTGCCGCTTGAAGAAGTCCATCGTGGTCGCCATCCAGCCAAAACCGAAGGCGGCCAGAATAAAGGGTATCCCGAGACCGATGCAGTAGCCGATCGCGAGCACCACCGACCGCGACACCGAGCCCTGCTGCAGACTGAGCCCCATGATCACGGTCAGCGTCGGCCCCATGCAGGGCGTCCAGCCGATCGCGAACACCGCGCCGAGCAGCGGCGCACCGACCGCCCCGAACCTCGGCTTGATGCGCAGCTTCCGTGTCGCCTGCATGCGCCCGAACAGCCCCATGAAGACCAACCCCATGACGATCACAAACGCGCCCATCACCCGGGTGATCACGCCCTCCCACTCGAGCAGCCACACCCCGACCGTGCCGGCCGCCGCGAGGAACGCGACGAGCACCGCGGTGAAGCCCGCGACGAAGAGCACAGCGCCGAGCACGACCCGGCCGCGCGCCGCACGGCCGTCGGTCGCGGAACTCGCGGTCGAACCGACATAGGCGAGATACCCCGGTACGAGGGGCAGCACGCACGGGGAGAGGAACGAGATCAGGCCCGCGGCGACCGCGATAAGCGACGCGACGAGCAGCTGCCCGTCACCGACGATCTCCTCGAGCCCCACCGTCCGCTACTGCTCGGCGAGCGTCTCGTTGATGAGGGTACGCAGCTGGGATGCCCCCGCGAGCTGCCCGAGGATCCGGTGCGCGACCCGCCCCTCCGAGTCCAGGATCAGGGTCGTCGGCACCGCGTTGAGCGGCACCTGACCCGCGAACGCGCGCTGCACGGCCCGGCCGCCCTCGCTGTCCATGATCGAGGGGTACTCGATACCGAACTGCTCGGAGAACTGCTGCGCCTGCGCCACCTGGTCGCGCGTGTTCACGCCGACGAACTGCACGCCCTCGGGCCCGAACTCCTCGTGTGCCTCGACGAGATCCCCCGCCTCGGCACGGCACGGGGCGCACCCCGCGTACCAGAAGTTCACGACCGTCACACTGCCGAGCGTGTCCGCCGACCCGAAGGGATCGCCGCTCTCCGTCTCGCCAGAGAACTCCACCGCCTCGGTGCGCTCGGACGGCGCGATACTCAGCGTGGAGCCGTCGCCCGCGACATAGCCTTTGTCGCCGCCCTCCTCCCACTGCGAAGAGAGCGAGTCGGCCTCACTGCTGCAAGCGCTCACGCCGAACACGAGCCCCGCAGCGGCGACGCCCGCGATCGTGTGACGCACCAGGCGACGAACCGCACGATGACGCTGAGGGATCCCTCGCGAACCGACCCGCATCACACCGCCCCAACATCTGTCGCTTCACCGATGAGACCCGCGGCGGGCGTCCGGTAATCCACCTCGAACCAGCGCTCACCGCGCCGCTCGAACGTCGTGATGCTCGACAGTTCGCACCGACGCGTCGCCGGATTGTGGAAGAGCGGCTTCCCCGCAATGTCGAGGTGCGCGATCCAGATCGGCGACTGGTGCAGCACCATCACCGTGTCACCCGCACGCGTGCTCTCCCACGCGTCATCCATGGCCTCACGCATGCGCGACGCAATGCTGCGGTACGGCTCGCCCCAGCTCGGCCGCAGCGGGTTCCAATACCGAGCCCAATACCGCGGCTTCTTGAACGCCGAATCCGGTCCACTGCCCACGAGCCCCTCGAAGCTGTTCGTCGGCTCGATGATGCGCTCGTCCGTGTGGGTCTCCAGATTGAACGCACTCGCGATCGGCCGTGCCGACTGCTGCGCCCGCTCGAGCGGGGAGGCGATGAGCCGCGCGATCTGGCGGTCGTTACCCGCGAGTTCGAGCGCGGCGGCCTCAGCCATTTGGTGTCCGAGTTCGGACAGCCGATATCCGGGCAGGCGGCCGTAGAGCACGCCCTCCGGGTTGTGCACCTCGCCGTGGCGCACCAAATGCAGCAGTTTGTCGCTCACGCCCACCATTCTACGATCGGGGTGTCTGTGAGTTCGCGGGGGTGTGCCGGTCATTCGCTCCGGTGCGCCGGTCATTCGCTCCGTCATTCGCGGGGCGGCTAGACTGTCCGGGTGACTGAGCGTGTATTGATCAAGGACCTGGCCGCCCGAGCAGACGGCCCCGTACGTGTCTCCGGTTGGGTCGAAAAGGTACGCGACCAGCGGCACGTGCAGTTCGTCGTGCTGCGCGACGAGAGCGGCGCGGTGCAGCTCGTGAACGGCGGCGTGCTCCGCGAGCCCGACCCCGAGCACCCGCGCTCCGACATTCTCGTGCCCCGCACCCGCACCATCGCGGAGCTCACCCACGGCACGTTCGTCACCGTTGAGGGCGAACTGCAGCACAACGAGCGTGTGAAGCTCGGCGGCGTCGAGATCCAGATCGACGAGATCGAGGTCGTCACCCGCGCGCTCCCCGAGAACCCCGTCGCCGATGACTCGAACATCGACGTGCGCCTCGACTGGCGCTTCCTCGATATGCGCCGCCCCGAGCAGAACCTTGTCTTCCGTGTGCAGACGACCTTCCTGCACGCCCTCCGCCAGGTGTGGGTCGACCGCGGCTTCATCGAGGTGCAGACCCCGAAGCTCATGGCGTCGGCCTCCGAGTCTCGCGCTGAGCTCTTCGAGGTCGAATACTTCGACGGCAAGGCGTTCCTCGCGCAGAGCCCCCAGTTCTTCAAGCAGATGGCGCAGGCGGCCGGGTTCGGCGGCATCTTCGAGGTCGGCCCCGCGTTCCGCGCCGACCCCTCCTTCACGTCACGGCACGCGACCGAGTTCACCTCTATCGACACCGAGCTCAGCTGGATCGACTCGCACGTGGACGTCATGGATCTCCACGAGGAGCTCATCGTCGCCGGCCTCACCGCCGTGAAGGAGAAGCACGGTGAGGAGATCCAGAAGCTCTTCGGTGTGGAGATCAACGTGCCCGCGCGCCCGTTCCCCCGCATCCCCCTCGCCGAGGCGAAGGAGATCGTGAAGGCGGAAGGATACGAGATTCCTCGCGCCGACGCCGACATGGACCCCGAAGGCGAGCGCCGCATCTCCGGGCACGTCAAGAAGAAGTACGGCAGCGACTTCGTGTTCATCACGGACTACGACGCGTCGATCCGCCCCTTCTATCACATGCGTCACGCGGATGATCCGTCGCTCACGAACAGCTACGACCTCATCTACAACGGCACCGAAATCTCGACGGGTGCGCAGCGCGAACACCGCATCGAGATCCTCGAGGCGCAGGCGGTCGAGAAGGGCATGGACGTGAAGGAGCTCGAGTTCTACCTCGACTTCTTCCGCTACGGTGTGCCCCCGCACGGCGGCTTCGGCATGGGGCTCAACCGTGTGCTCATGCTCATGCTCGGCCAGTCGTCGATCCGGGAGACGACGTTCCTCTTCCGCGGACCAAACCGCCTACTGCCGTAGGAGCGGGTTCGCGATTTTTCGCGAGGGATCCGGCCCCACCCCCGCACGGGGTCGGGCCGGATTGCTGTGTGGCGCTCCGGGCACGCGGGCGCGCGGGAAATGCCGCCGTCCACGCAGAAATCACCGCTGCGCACTGAGAGTGTTTCTTCCTGGTACTGACTCTTTCCAATCACACCACTGAGAGCTATAGATCTTCATCCTGATCAGCTCTTTTCGTGAGATTGTGTCCGCACTTTTGCGGTGTTATCGTCGTCCCATCGAGACCTGGAAAACCGCAGTGCGCCGGGACACGATGCGCGACGGGGCCGCTCGCCGGCATGAGCGCAGGCGTACCGAGTTACTTCCCCGCCGTTCGATTGCCCACCTTGGGGAAGGGGAAACCATGAACACTCAGAAGCCGGGTTCACAGAATTTGAGTTCGCAGAGGCCGAAGTCGCAGAAACCGAAATCGCACAGGAACCGCAAGATCGCCGCGGTCGCCGCTGGGCTCCTCGTCGTTGGCGTGGGCGCCACATTCACACTGGCCAGCTGGACCGACTCCGAATGGGTGTGGGGCGGTGCGGGCGGTGATCCAGGGATCGGCACCAGCACATTCGAGGTGCAGCAGAACACCGACCCGGCGCTCGCCGCGGGGGCCTGGACCGACGAGGAGACCCCGGCAGGTGGCGAACTCCAGTTCACCGTCAACCCGACGGCCATGGTGCCCGATTCGCCGATATACGCCCCGGTGTCGCTCCGCACGGTCGCTGGTTCGATCGCCGGAGACGTCACACTCCAGGGCGCTATTCCGAATCCCGACTTCACTAGCGGCACTGCACCAACCAGCCCAGAGCTTTGGGCTGCGATGCGGGTCAGCGTGTACACGTCGAGCGAGCCCACCGCACCGAACTGCACCCCCGCCGCATTCGACTCCGCTGGCTGGGGCACTGCGATCACCGGCCTCTCGAACGTGAACCTCAACACCATTGCTGGCGCGTCGCAGAACCTGCCGGCCGGCGCCACCAGCACCGACCCCGGCGCCGCACAGCACTACTGCTTCGTACTGACACTGCCCGGCAGCACCGCGAACATCGATGATCTGCAGGGCAAGACCATCGCGCCGATGTGGAAGTTCGAGTCAGTCTCGAACTAGCCCGCCGCGTAACCCCCGCACGACGGCCTCGCGCTCATGTTCCGCCGGGTAGCCGGAGCCGCCGTCACGACCCTGCTCGTCGTGGCGGCGGCGGGTCTCGCCTGCTGGTTTGCGTACTCGAGCATCGCGGGGGCGACGCTCGTCACGTTTCGCACGGGCTCGATGGCTCCGACGATGCCGCAGGGTGCCGTCGCGGTCACGGTGCCCGTGCGGGGTTCCGAGCTCGCGGTGGGCGACGTGATCACGGTGCAGCGTGCGGGCGAGTCGATGCCCGTCACTCACCGCATCATCGAGATCGGCCCGGTGGAGGCGCGCGGCGAGAACGAGGCCGATATTCGCGCCTCGGCTCCGGGTTCGGGGCCGGGGTCTGGCCCGCCCGATCTCGCGAGCCCCGACGCACGTCAGGTGGTGATGCAGGGCGATGACAATGACACGCCTGATCACTTGCCGTACGCGCTCACCGACGCGCGGCGGGTCGTGTTCGCGGTCCCGTTCGTGGGGACGGCGCTGATGCTGCTGCAGTCCCCGATAGGCATGGGCGCACTGATTCTGCTTGTCGGGGCGCTCGTCGTCTGGGCGTTCTGGCCCCGTCACACCGAGGAGGTGTCGCAGTGACCCGCAGTGTCGTCCACCTTGCCGTCCCTCGCACCTTCCCGCGTGTGTCGTGGGTGCTTGCGGCCCTGTTCACGTTGATCACCTGTGCAGGTGTGGCACTTTCGTCGGCGCGGGCGATCGCGGTGTTCGAGGAGATCGCGGAGACCGGGCGGCCCGGATACCTGCAGCTCAGCGTCGACACGGCGACCCCGCTGTGGGCGACGCTCGCGCCGGGCGAGTCGATGCGGTGGCTCGTGCAGGCGGCGCTGGTGGATGCGGAGTCGGGATCCCTCGCCCTCGAATTACGTTCGTCCGGCGCCCTGCCCGAGCTTTCAGGGATGACCGCCGAGATCGCCGCGTGCTCGGGAGACTTCGACCTGGGTGCAGTGCCGCCGAGCTGTAGTGGCGGGGTCGAGCAGGTGCTTGCGCCGACGCCGCTTGCGGAGCTGCCTCAGTCTGGCGGTCGTTTCGAGCTTGCGGAGCTTCGGCGCGAGGATCCTCGGCAGCTGCTGGTGACGTTCCGCATTCCGGAGGCTGCCGACGGCGATGTCATTGACGGTGCCGTCGCGCATTTTGGGTTGGGTGTGCACGCGGCGGGCGAGGGATCGGTGACGCCGGTCACGCCCGTGCCCGTGCGCCCCGTCCCGCCGCAGCTCGCGATCACCGGCGGTGACGCGCTCGCGCTCGGGGTGCTCGCGGTGGGCCTCGTCGGGTTGGGTGCGTCCGCGCTCATGGTGCGACGGGCGACGACGCGGAGGTTCGTAACACCTGAATCGCCATCCCCCGACGCTGGGAGCGCACGATGAACCGGCAGGGGGTGGCGCGCAGGCATCGCGGGCGACGCCAGCGGCTGCGAGGGATCGGTCTCGCCGCCGCATCGCTCCTCGTCGCGACGGCGCTGGTCGCCCAGACGGGCGTGACCACCGATGCGACCTGGAATGACACCGAATGGGCACACAACACGGTCGGAACCGTCGACTGCACCAACCCCGCGGGAGCTTTCGCCACTCGCGGGGAGGGCCGCGTGCTGAGCGGCTCACTGCTGGGTTTTGACCTTGACACGATCGCCGAGGCGAAGGGCGTCGAGGTGACGAACAACGGGGAACGATCGATCAGCGACCCGTCATCCGCTGATGATCTCGGGAACCATGCTTACGCCAATCCCCTTGATGTGGAAGCGCTGAACACTGCGAACATCGGCCTGACCGGCCTGCTCGAGATTCCGCTCAACACCGAGACGGGAGTCGTAGGTCAATACGGTCAAGCAACTGAACGAGGTGCATCAGTGGGTGCAGCCGGTACCGTCACAGATGACGGCGGTATTTCGCTGGAACAGTATGAGGGTGATGTCCCTGACCTTGCAACTCTGAAATTGTCTGCAATTCTCAATGCGCCCGGAGTTGGCCTGGGAACTCTTCTGGAAGATGTCGCCGACCTTAGCCTCACGATCGGTGCCGTCGGTGGGCGGGCCTGGCTAGACGGATGTATGGATGCGTGGGCACTTCCCGGAGCAGTCACCCGTGATTATGTCGCGTCCCACGCTGATCTCGATCTCACCTCACCCACCGTTTCTGCCCTCGGGAAAGCGGTGAGCGATATTACGGACACTCTCGAGAGCACCGCCAACGGCCTCATCGGGAATTCGAGCCTCTTGAGCGGCGTGCTCGGAGATGTGGTCGACGTCGTCACCGTCGTCCTGAACACCGTCACCACACTGGTAGGTCTCAGAGTCGGTTCAACTGGACAAACAGCCACGATCGAAGCACTGACGCTGGATCTTGATCCCGTTCAGGATTTGTTGAATTCACCGTTCGGCGACGAGGTCGTGGCTGTCACTCTTTCAAAAGGTCTTGTTCACATCGATACGGTGGCGCTGCTCGCAGCCGCATACGAGGACTCGGAAGAGAATCCTTACCCCCACGGTCTCAATGGTCTGCCGCCGAACACAAACCCACTGCAGGATCCGGCGGTGCTGGACACCCTCGGGGCACGCCTCACCGCGACCCTCAAAGCCCTCGTTGGTGAGCTAGAGACCGCCCTGCTCGCAGTCATACAAAACGCGAGCGTGAGGGTACAGATCAGTCTCCCTGTCCAACGGTGTAGTGCCGGTCCGGCGCCCCTCGGAGTGTGCGGACTTGGACTTGGCACTTGGAATACCATCGGGGCGCTCGGCATCTCTATTGAGGGCACCATCAGTCAGCTGATTTCTAATGACCCCGAGGCGATCACGATCGACGCTTCGGTCCTGGAAGCGATTCCCGTGCTCGGGGAGCTGCTCGCCGGCCTCGTCGAGGACATCGTGGAGGGGCTTGTGGGTGATGCGATTCTAAATACGATTGGCGGGTTGATTGATGACCAGTTGAATGGAGCTGTCTCAACATCGATTTCAAACCTCGAAACCCTCATTGAGCCAATTGTGCTGCTCGTCACTGACGTGTATCGGGAATTGTTCATCAAAGGGGTGGTCGCATTGCTCGTGAACGCGCAGAATGATCCCCAAACCGGCCATCCCGAACCAGCAGAGTGGGCCGCTCTTCTGGAAGGACGCTACAACGTCTCCGCGATCCGCGTGGGTGTGCTCGATGCACTCGATACTCTCGCGGTTTGGGTGCACCTCGGCCGGGGTTCAGTCGGCGTGAATTGTTCGGTCGCGCACGCTGCAGTGCCCGGTAGCCCCTGCGCGAACTACTAATGGCTTGCTAAATGGCCTTCGGTTCTGAGCTAGCCGGTTCGGCGCAGGCTGGGCGCCCGGAGTGGTGACCCCGTTCGATACCAGCGTCGGTGTCGATCGAGCCAGGTCGGTGGTCTGACCTCGGGCACGCCGCAGGCCATGCGGATCTCCCACCCGGAGGTGTCGAGGCTGCGATGGTGGTACCAGCAGAGGAGAACCCCGTTGTCCGTGTGCGTCGGCCCACCGTTTGCGTGCTCTTGCACGTGGTGGATTTCGCACCAGGTCGCAGGTACGGTGCACCCGGGGATGATGCACCCCGCATCCCGAAGTGTGATCGCACGGCGCTGGTGGGCATTGAACACCCGCTGCGTGGTGCCGAGTTCCACGATCCTGCCGGTGTGATCTCGCAGTACGCGTTGCACGGCCCCGGAGCACGCAGCGTGTCGCACGCTGTTCAAAGGCACCGGGGCAAGTTGTCCGTCGAATCCCTGCACCCAGGCCGTGCCTCGTCGCGCATTAAGGTCGTTCACATCGGCCTGCAGGAGCACTGTCACCGGCGCGCCACCGAGCTGTGGCACCTCGGGGCTGCGCATCGCGAACGTGAGCACCGCGGCCAACGCATCGTGACGTCGTTGTTCGGGGGTGCGACCGTCCAAGGCGGCCGGCGCCTGACCATCGACGATGTCAGCACCAGCGGCGCCAGCACCAACCGCGCCAGCACTAGCCGCGCCATCACCGGCCGCGTCCCGTTCGATCGAATCACGCTCAGCCTGATCACGCTCAGCCTGGTCACGCGCTACTTCCTGCGAGCCGTCGGCCGCTTCGAAACGCACGCGTCGGCGCTCTGCCGACGGCGCATTGAGCGCGTCGAGCAGGCGTCCCAGTGACGCGGCCGCTTCGGGGAGCAGATATCCACTGATCCGCACTAGACCGTCTCGTGCACGACCCAGCCGGATCCCTCGCCGCTCCTCAGGGGCAACCTCGAGTGGTTCAGCACCGTCTTGATCTAGGAAACTCTTCCACACCTGGCAAATGGTCCGCATGTTGTCAGCATGCTCGGGAAGCCTCATATCGTCACCGGTTGCTGCGGCGACGAGCTCTCGCTCCGCGATTTCGAGTGACTCGGGGGCAGCCACGTGTTCCGTGCTCTCAAGCGTGCCCGCAATCATGCTCGCGCACTCCGTTGAAAGCTCCCCCGCACTAAACGCCGCTGCCACCAGCGGGACTGGCGGTTCGACGATCTCACCGGAAATTCCGACGCGTGCCACCACGCGCTTTGCAAGCTTCAATCGTTTCGTCAAGACCCTGGCTGGGGCCCTAGTCACCCGCTGCAAGAGCTCGACGGTGTTGCGACAGCCATACTGCTGCGCCACCGGAGGGCTACCGATCGCCCGGTCTCGCTCCTCATCAATCACGCCCGCGAGCACAACTTGTGCATGCTCGGTAAGGCGCGACAGTCGTTCGACAGCACCGGCCGCGTCAACCGCTGCAGCTGTTGGCACAGTGCCGAGAGCCCCTTCTCCCGCAAAAGATTCGATGAGCCCGGCAAACTTTTCGCACAGGTCTTCGATGTCGCGGCTCACGTCAGCGTCGTACCTATGAACCGACTGGTGTTCTGACTCTACCCGTGTCTCTGCATCTACCTGCCGTTCCAGCGAGGCACCAGTTGACGACCAAACAGGTGCCACCGACGCTTCCCCAACAACCCCAAAGTTCGCAGTCTCAGCCCGAGCTGCTTCAGGGGGTGCGGTGAAAATGTCCATGCTTTATTATCTCATAGAAATAGCATAGAGTCGAACATATCTTCGAATAGATTTCGATGTTCCCCGCCAAGGAAAGGACCACGCCATGTACCTCTTGGGCAGGGCAATTTGCGTTGCCGACCAGTGGCTCAAGATCCGAGAATCTGAACGCCCAAGGCCGCCACGTCATCGGACCGAAGTCCACGGTTCCAGAGCGCAGGTGCCCAAATGTGGCAGCCCCGCAAGCAACGCATCCTCAGACGACGGGCTCGCCAGCGACGGACCGGCAAAGCGCCGTTCCAAGAGCACCCGGCACACCGACTACATGACGGTTGAGACTGGGGCCGAGCGCACTGAGTTCGAACGGAATGAGTTCCGACGGGACCGCTCCGTGATCACCCAAGGTGACGGACGACAACCACCGTGTCGTCGAGGACTCCGGATACCCCGTCAGGCCCGGAGCCCTGCCGAGTGCGCACCTCAGCGACTTCGACATGCCACTCGTCTGACGGTAAGCCGAGCGCCGCCAACTCCTCTTCCGGCGTCGGATACGGTCCTCGGTGCTGCTTCGCCCAGGGTGGGGGTGCTGCGTGCGAGATGACCACAATCCTGCCGCCCGGCGCGATGCGGTGAGCCGCGGCACGAAGTATGACATTCCGAGGCAACTCGACCGGCGACTGCAGAAAGCTCGCGGTAACGAGGTCGAACGGATCAGCTCCGCCGTCAATTGATGCGGGCCGTTCCGCCCACTCCCCAAGATCGGCCGCGACGAAACGTGCGGAACTGATTCCTCGGTCCCGTGCCGCTTGCTCGGCTCGAGCCACCGCGGTCGCAGAGAGGTCGATACCACGCGCCTGCCAACCGCGTTCCGCAAGCCACAGCACGTCGCCGCCCTCGCCGCAGCCCAGGTCGAGGGATCGACCCGGCGTCCACGCCTCCGCAAGTTCTGCGAGGGATCGGTTGACCCGTCCGGACCACACAGCTTCAGCAGTCGCATAGCGCTCTTCCCAGAACTGGGTCGGGTCCACGGGGCGCGCAGGGTCAAGGTGCGCGGACTCATCATGCGCGGACTCGTCAGGCACGGACTCGTCAGGCGCCGACTTGTCACGTGCCGACAGGCCACGCGCCGACTCATCATGTGCGGGCTCACGGTGCGCAGGGTCGAACCCCGCGGCATTGGAACCGGCGCCGCTGCCAGTGTTGGAGCTGGTGCTGGCGTCGACGCCACCAGCATCGCCGTGTTCATGTCTCATGATTCGATGATGCGGCAGCCAGCAGGGATCCGGCTGAGAAGCATTCCAACTGAGAAGCATTCCAACTGAGAAGCATTCCAACTGAGAAACCCGCTCCCCAAGTGATCCGGCTTACAGAAATCGAATTGTCAGCCTGCCCCGATACCTGCTTTACACGCTCGGCTCGCCGAGCGAAAGCATGAGGCGGTTCGCCCAGTTGAAGAACGCGGCTGACTGGATCGCGTCGATGAGTTCAAGCTCGTCGAAGCCGACCCGCTGCAGTGCCCCGAGGTGCTCCGCACTGAAGCGGGGCGGCGTGGCGGTCAGGGCGATGGTCGCGTCGAAGAGCGCATCCCAACGCGGCGAGATCCGCACGGTCGCACCGTCATCGAGCAGACGCTGCACGTCCTCACGGTCGGCTCCCTGCTCGGTCGCGAACCGCGCATGCACCGACGCGCAGTACACGCAACCGTTGACGCGCGACGCGGCTGCAGCCGCGATCTCGCGATCCCTCCGCGGCAGGCCCGCATCGGTGTTGGTGAAAATATCAAGATCTGTGAGTGTTCGCTCGCGCAACGCTTCAGGGTCACGGGCAAGCAACCGAAAATACGGCATATGCACACGATCACGCTGCACGAGACCCTCGTAGTGTCTCTCGGTGAACTCCGCCACAGGCAGCGGCTCAAGCCACGGCTTCCAACCCAGCTGGTCCTGCGTGAAGCGCGGCGGCTCAGTCACCCTCGGCGAGGCCGGTAACAGCTCGCGCGCACCAGGGCCGCCAGGAGCGGCCGAGCTCTCAGTAGCACCCTCGGCAACACCCACAGGGCCGGACGCCTCACCAGCGGGCACTCCAACAGCACGCGCCTCAGCACGCGCCCGTGCCGCGCCCGCAACAGCTACGGCGAGCGCCCCGAGTGCCTCGCGTCGACCATCGAAACCTAAGGGGCTCGTGGGCAGTGCAGCTGAGCTCCTGGCAGCTTCGGCACCCGCGGAACCCAAGGCAGCCTCGGCACCCGAAGCACCCGCCGCGCTCTCCGTACTCACCGCACCCGCCGCCCCTGTCTCTCCTACAGCAGCACCACGCACGGCCGCCAGCCCCTGAGCGACCCGCAGCTGGAACGTGAGGAAGGCGACGAGCTGCGAAAGCGTCACGATCCCTGTCGTGCTCCAGCCCGCATCGAGCAGTGACTGCAGGTGGTCCCGGGCGGCGTCCCGCGGGTGAAGCGTAAGCATGTGAGCGTGCTCGAGAGCCGCAGCGAGCCGATCACCGAGCGCATACGCGACCTCGACCGAACTCACCACATACACGGGGCCATCAACGCTCTCCGGAGCATTCTCCGCCTTGAACGCGCCGTACGGGCCCGAGCCCGCGGCACGCGTGGCCTCCGCGACAATCAGGGGTTCGAGCCCCGGCCCACCGCCGGTCTCCCGCAGCAGCGCTCCGTAGAACTCGACCGCCGCCGGCTCGTTGTGCAGGCGCGCCACAAAGAGCGCGACGGCCGCACGCTCCGCAAGCGACACGTGCGCAGGATCGACCGGCACGAAGAGCGCTTCGAAGCTGCCCTGAGCATGCTCACGTGCATCGGGCCGACGGCGCCTCGCCGCATCGAGCGCGTCCCCCGCGGCAACACCGGCAAGCGCGTCAAGCACATCAGGCAGGAGCACATCAGGCAAGTGCACTTCAGCCACAGGTGTCGAGGGATCAGGGTTCGCAGTCATGGATCATCGCTTTCTCTCCGTAAATTTGAGTTCCGACATTAAAAAACCCGCACCGCTCAGATCACCCAGTGCCCTGATGCGAGCGCCGCGCCAGGAATCGCGTCGAGGAGTTGCTGCGTGTACGGGTGCTGCGCGTTGCTGAAGACCTCTTCCGTCACCCCGTGCTCGACCTGGTGGCCGCGCTGCAGCACCGACACGGTGTCGGAGATCTGCCGCACCACGGCGAGATCGTGCGAAATAAACACGTAGGTCAGTCCGAGGTCTTGCTGCAGCTGCGCGAGGAGCCGCAGGATCTGCGCCTG
>Ga0265293_10003600_pt1 | contig 28577 bp, 27 predicted proteins | sample Munlanlewell138R_FD_192505 | JGI IMG/M metagenome (GOLD analysis project Ga0265293, IMG submission 192505) | Leachate microbial communities from a municipal landfill in Southern Ontario, Canada - Leachate well 138R | ecosystem: Engineered > Solid waste > Landfill > Unclassified | place: Canada... | reverse complement strand
AAAAGAGTTTTTGTCAGCATTTCTCAGAAATTCATCATAAACCTTTTCAATACCTGTTTGCCCTCGATTCTCCGCCTTGTTTACATAGCCTATTGTATGGGATAGGAGATTGTCATCAAAGTACCTCTCTACCATATCTACGACAAATACATCTCTTTCCTCTATGATGTCGCCTTCCTTCACAGGTATGTAGTTTAACTTCCTGTCCTTGGAGACAATTGCCATCTTAACTAAATTTCCATTGGTGAGGGGGAGCAAGTTTCTATCAAATATGGTCCCCCTATTGGGGCTTAGGACAATCTCTGTACTTCTTTGTTTTAGTCCTTCTAATTTTAAGATTTCACCCTCGTATACCTGTACATAGTATAGCCTTGCAACTAGGGATAGAAATAGTAGCATGCTTAAAAATCTTAGTTTTCCAAGTCTTGACCTAATAATATTCCTCTCATATCTTGGCATAAAAAAACCTCCCCTCTTATTATTGCCCTATTAGGGGAGATTATAATTTATTTTTCCAGTATTGAATTAATCTTTGCTACTAGTATATCTATGGCAACCTTGTTGTATCCACCTTCAGGAATCACAATATCTGCGTATCTCTTTGTCTGTTCAATGAATTGCAAATGTGCTGGCCTAACGGTTTCCATATACTGAAGTATAATGGAATCCAGGGTCCGTCCCCTCTCCTTTATATCCCTGAGTATCCTTCTGATTACCCTAACATCAGAATCTGTATCTACAAATATCTTTATATCCAGCAGGTCCCTGATTTCTTCCTCTGACAATACCAATATACCTTCTAGGATAATGATGTCCTTGGGGTCTACTATTTCTGTTTCCTTTTTCCTATTGTGCCTTTCAAAGTCGTATATGGGTTTTTCAACTGACTTGTTCTTTAGTAAATCCTTGAGATGCTTTATTAGCAGCTCATTGTCAAAGGCCAGGGGATGGTCATAATTTGTCTTTACCCTTTCTTCAAAAGTTAGGTCCGATTGATCCTTGTAATAAGAGTCCTGCTCTATGACGACAATTTTCTTTTCTGGAATCAATTTTGATATTTCATTTGATACAGTGGATTTCCCAGAGCCTGTCCCCCCTGTAATCCCAATTAATAAAGGTCTTTTCATGGCCTAATCCTCCCGCTCTTTTCTTATCATATCCATACTGCTTACTGGCTTTTCCATCAATATCTTGACGATTTGCTGGGGGTGGGGTGCTACATCTATCTCCTCCCCTTCTTCATTCCACATTTTTTCAATTAACTGGGTGAAGTGTTCCTTATTGGGGCCGAATACTTCTATCTTTTCCCCTAGAAACATCCTATTCCTCTGCTCGACAGTTGCTATATTGCTATCCTTGTCAAAATCCAATATAAGGCCTACAAAATCAAAGCCCCTTATATAAGACGATGTGGTGTATACTTGAGCTTCCTCCGTTGGCTTTCCAAAATAAAATCCTGTAGTGAAATCCCTATGACTGACTTTTTTAATCTCATCTAGATATTTTTCATCAAATACATAATTTTCGGGGTCCTTGTAATATTGGTCTATGGCCATCCTATATGACCTGATAACTGTGGCCACATAGTAGGATGACTTTACCCTGCCCTCGATTTTAAAGCTTTTTATACCAGTCTTAATAAGCTCTGGTATGTGTTCTATCATACACAGGTCCTTGGAGTTCATCAAAAATGTTCCACCTTCATCTTCAAAGATGGGAAAGTATTGGCCTGGCCTCTTTTCTTCTACAAGGGCATATTTATATCTGCAGGGCTGTGCACAGTCTCCCAGGTTTGCATCTCTTCCAGTCATATAATTGCTTATCAAGCACCTACCTGAGTATGAAATGCACATGGCTCCATGGACAAAGGTTTCTATCTCCATATCGGCAGGGAGCTTGCTTCTAAGGTCCTCTAGCTCTGCAAAGGATAATTCCCTGGCCGGCACAATCCTCCTGACTCCGAGCTGGTACCAAAACATCATGGTCTCATAATTTGTAACTGATGCCTGGGTACTTATGTGGATGTCCAGGTCAGGCACTGTGCGGCTGACCACAGCAAACATACCAGGGTCGGCTACTATGACTGCATCTGCCTTTATTTCATATAGCTGCTTTACATAGTCTTCTAGGCCCTCCATATCCCTGTCATGGGGAATTATGTTTAGGGTTATATATACTCTTTTCCCCCTCTCATGGGCGTAGTTAATTCCCTCTTCTATTTCCTCTATACTAAAGTTTTTAGATGCCTTTCTAAGTCCAAAGCCTTCTCCACCTAAATATACAGCATCTGCTCCGTAGTTTATTGCCATTTTCAGCTTTTCCAAGTCTCCTGCCGGTGCCAATAATTCAATTTTATCCAAGTTACTATTCCTCCCTATATGTTAAAGCCACTCCATCCCCCAGTGGTAAGGTAGAAGATGTGTAGCCCTCTATTTCATTAATATATTTTAAAAATTCCCTGAGTCTCCTGACTATGGTCTTTTTCCTTCTGACTACGAGTTTATCAGTTGCGACCATACCTTTATATAGTACATTATCAGATACAATAATTCCACCTATATTTAAATGTTTTATACACTTTTTGAAAAAATCCATGTACTGACCCTTTGCTGCGTCGAGAAATATAAAGTCGTATTTTTCATTTAGGCTGTTTAGGACTTCTTCTGCTTCCCCTTCTATTACTCTAATCTTCTTCCTGTGTCTTGTACCTAGTATGTTTTCAATGGCCTTGTCCACCATATCTCCCCGACGTTCAATAGTAGTTATTTTACAGTCATCTCCTGTTGACTCTGCCATTATCAGTGCTGAATATCCTATGGCAGTACCTACTTCCAGTATGTTTTTAGGCTTGTTCATTTTCAAAAGCAATTTAAGAAACTGTGCTACCTCGGGCTCTACAATGGGAATGTGGAACTCCAGTGCATAGTCCTCTAATTCTTTTAAATATCCTTGCTTGTCTGGCAGCAGGGCCCTAATATATTCTTCTATATATTCTTCGTTAATTTGACTCATTTAATCATTCCTCTATTTCTTGGGCTTTGCCCTTAGGTGATCTTCGTAGGTTACTGAAAATGTATGTGTCCCATCATCGCCAGTCAAGACAAAGAATAGGTAGTCTACATCTTCTGGGTAGAGGGCTGCAATAATAGATGCCTCTCCCGGTGATGCTATGGGTGCTGGGGGCAGGCCTGTATGAATATAGGTGTTGAAAGGAGATTGGATACTAGTATCCTCATTGCTTAAGTTTTCCTTTCTTTCACCTAGGATGTACTGTACTGTTGCACAGGATTGCAGTGCCATTCCCTTCTTTAGCCTATTGTGAAAAACCGCAGACATCAGGGGTCTTTCCTTGTCTAGCTTTCCTTCTCTTTCTATTATGGAAGCTAGTGTAATTGCCTCATTCAAATCCAAATTTATCTTGTCTAGCTGGTCTTTTATTTCCTTATCATAAATTTTTTCAAACTGGTCTAACATCTTTTCAATAATATCCTCTTCCTTGCTTCCTAAAAATATCTCATAGGTTGAGGGAAACAAAAAACCCTCTAGGCTTTGATCGTCTAATTCTTTTAAAAATCCATATTTATCTTGGAAGTTGCTTTTATGTCCAGCTAATTCAAGAAACCTGTCCTTGTTGACTATGGCTTCTTTTTCTAACTTTTCTGCAACTTGTAGGATTTCATAGCCCTCTGGTATTGTAAACCTAATTGTATTTAGGTCTTTCACTCCCTTGGTTAGTTTGTCAATTATGGTGTTCAAATCCATGTCAGTTGCCAGGGTGTATTGACCGGCCTTTAATTGGCTGTCTAGAGACCTTTTCTTGACCCTATGTTTAAATATCAGGGGATGTTTTATGAGCCCCTGCTCATATAGGATATTTCCTATGTCTGCTGTTGATGTGGCAGGGGGGATTACAAGGTTTATGGTGCTTGGATTTTCTTCGTTCATTGGTCCAAGGGCTGCACTGTAATACTCCTTTGCCTGCTGAAAACCTGTCGCCAATAAAAAAATTATAATAGCAGAAATTAAACTAGTATTCTTCCTCTTTCTTGTGTTTTGAGTCTTTGTCTTCTCCACTTCTTACAACTCCATTCCTCTAAATTAAATATCTTTTTCCTAGTATTCCTTTAAATTCGTGGCCTTTTCATAGACAGAGAGTATAATACTCCCAAATATGGCTACTGAAATCAACTCGCCCCCACCAATACCCAGTACAGTGACTAGGTATGGAATCTTTGTAAAATATGATACCCATATGGATACAATAAAACCATTTAATATTACTGGTGGTAAAAGTCCAGTTACCCTGGTTTTCATCTTCGATGTCATATAGGCGGCCAAAAGGGTTACCAGACTCCCGCCCAAAATGTCTATAAGGCCAAAGCCAGAATAAAAAGACAATAAAAGATTAGATAGTAAACAGCCAATAAAAAGTCCAGGTATGGCTGCCGATTCCACCAAGGGCAATAAAACCAATCCTTCTGCAATTCTAAGCTGTACTGGCCCAAATGTTAAATTGACAAATGGCAGTGGCAAAACTTGTAGTAAAACCAATACTATGTAAATCGCTGCTATGAGACTAGCCTTAGTCAAGTATTTCGTATTCATTTAAATCTCCCTTTCCTGCAAAATATTGAGTAAAATCATAAGTTTAATATAATTGGTAAAATAATGGGCACTATTATTGTACACAAGACACCCGTAATAAATGCAATGACAGATATCTGTGGTCCTGTAGCCTTTGAAATTACAGGCAATGCCGTATCCATAGCTGTAGCACCCGCAGGTGCTATTGCTTCTAGTTTGCCAAGATATTTGGCAACTAGGGGTATGATAATAAGGGCAGATATTTCCCGAAGCACATTTGCCAAGAAGGCCAAGGCACTTAATTCTACATAGCCTTCTGCTAGTAACATGGTCGAGCTCAAAGAATACCAGCCCAGTCCAGCACCAATTACTCCAGCCTCATTAATCTTCATCTTTAGGAGCAGACCTGCTACCATACTCCCCAATATACTTCCAAGGGTAACAGCTAGGGGGACCAATAAGGCCCTAAATCCTACCTTCTTTATGGTTCCAAAAATCCCCTTTTGCTTACCTATATCTATGCCCACGAAAAATAGCAAAATCATCAGTCCAACATCTATTACAACTCCAAGGCTGGATAGGACACTGATTGGAAGGAAAAAGTAACCTATTCCAACCCCGGCCAATACTGCCAACAAAATACTAAGGCTCAATCTCTTCATCCTCCAATACGACATACTTGCTAACAAGCCTAACCCCTAGGATACTAAATCCCATGGTGAAAATTGTAATTATCCCTGCCTTCAGTCCTATAGAAAAAATATTAGATATTATTTCGTCATTAATGCCAATGGTTATGCCCATGATAAATAGTAGAAATAGGAGGGCAAGGGTTTGTATATTGGCTAAGTTTGCCTCAATTTTCCCCTTTATCTTATCCTTATATCCAAATATCCCGCCGATAAATAAAATTCCTAGATACTTAATTAGAGTAATAAGCACATTTACACCCCTTTGATGTCCGTATTCCTAATTATTATATCAAAATCCCTGGTATAAATCTATACCAGGGATTGTTTTAAACTTCCATTATAATTGGAAGTATCATTGGATTTCTCTTTATCTTGCCGTAAAGATGGTTCCTCAAGCTATCTCTGATGTTTGATTTCAAGGTAGCCCAATCCGTAATCTTTTTTCTTTCGCATTCTAAAAGTACATCCTTGACTAAATTCCTAACTTCTTCCATTAGGTCCTCGGATTCCCTTACATAGACGAAGCCCCTGGATATAATGTCAGGACCTGATATTACCTTGCCTTCCCTCTTGCTCATTGTGACAACTATGACTATGAGTCCATCTTCGGATAAGTGTTTTCTGTCCCTTAGTACTATATTTCCAACGTCACCAATGCCTAAACCATCGACCAAAATATTTCCCGCTGGGACGCTTCCAGCTACAGTTGCCTTGTTCTTGGTTAATTCTAGCTGGTCTCCATTTTCCAATATGAATATATCTTCCTTATCCATTCCAAGAGAAGCCGCTATTTCGGCATGTTTTTTCAAATGTCTGTATTCTCCATGAACTGGTATGAAGAATTTTGGCTTTACCAAGGTGTGGATTAGCTTTAATTCCTCTTGACAGGCGTGGCCTGAAACGTGGACATCTGCTAGGGCCTCGAATATGACCTCTGTTCCCCTTTCAACCAAATTGTTAATTACCTTAGATACTGTTTTTTCGTTCCCAGGTATAGGTGTTGCTGAAATTATGACTAGGTCATCTGCCTGCAATTGAATCCTTTTGTGATCAGATGAGGCAATCCTGGAAAGGGCAGACATTGGTTCTCCCTGGCTACCTGTGGTAATAATAGTAATTTCATTGCTGGGATACTTGTTCATGTCGTTGATGTCAATTAGAGTATCTTCCTTTATTCGGATATATCCCAAGTCAAAGGCTACACTGGTGGTATTCAACATGGATCTGCCAGATAGGACTATTTTTCTATTGTTCTCCTCTGAGGCATCGATTATTTGTTGTATCCTGTGGACATTAGAGGCAAAGGTAGCCACTATAATCCTATGTTTATGGCTTTGGAATATATCCCTGAATGTCTTACCTACAGTTCTTTCACTCATGGTGAAGCCGGGTCTTTCTGCATTGGTACTGTCGGCCATAAGTGCCAAGACTCCCTTACTCCCCAATTCACCAAGCCTGATTAGGTCTATTACATCCCCATCTATAGGTGTATAGTCAACTTTAAAGTCCCCTGTATGGACTATAACCCCTGCTGCTGTATATATGGCTAAGGCAGCACTATCGGGTATACTATGGCTTGTTTTAATAAACTCGACCTCCATGGATCCTAGTTTTATCTTGTCACCATATTTGACAGTAGTCATCTTTACATTATTAAGTTTGTGCTCCTTGAATTTATTTTCCAACAAACCCAAGGTTAATTTTGTTCCATATATGGGTAAATCTAATTTTTGCAATATATAGGGAAGTGCCCCTATATGGTCTTCGTGGCCGTGGGTCAATACAACCCCCCTGATTTTATCCCTATTTTTGAATAAATATGTTATGTCTGGAATCACAACATCTATTCCCAACATTTCGTCTTCTGGAAAAGTCATACCGCAATCTATTAAAACAATATCGTCTTTTTGTTCTATAACTGTTATATTTTTTCCAATCTCCCCCATTCCACCAAGGGGTATTATTTTTACTTTACTTGCTTTTCTCACCCTACCAACTCCTTCTCTTTTTCTTATTTTTTCTATAACCTGATGAGATATACGCTAAAAAATAAATCCCTACAGGGATTTATTTTTACAATCACTACAATATCCATAAAATTTAACATTGTGATCTACAATTGTAAATTGCCCTTCTCTCTCTATTTCCCCCTCTAATGCCTCTAAAAGGTCTATTTTTACTTCTGTTACTTTTCCACATTTTAGACATATTAAATGATGGTGGTGGTGGCTATCACTTTCACTGCTTAGTTCAAATCTACTACAGCCGTCGTCAAAATTTAACTTATAAACAATATCCAATTTTTCAAATAATTGTAATGTCCGATAAACAGTCGCTATTCCCAGTTCAGGATATTCCTTCCTGACTATATTATATATTTCATCTATACTTAAGTGGTCATCTTGGTTTTCTATCATGGCCTTAAGTATTGCTCTCCTCTGGGTAGTCAGTTTATATCCATTGTTTTGCAACTTTCCTTTTATAGAATTAAAATTTGTATCCATACCTTCACCCGATTATAATATTAAATTAACAATACTACTATTTCTCCTTCTTGTCAACTATTGATAGTTTTCCTTTTGAATTTCCTCATAGGCTGCTATTGCATCGTCTAGTTCTTCGTCATCGTCAATCCCTGACAAGAGCATCTCTCCATTTTCATCCATTTCCATCCTCAATATATAGGTGGGGCTGTCTATATTATTTGTTGGCAATAGGGCAGCATAATCCTCATCATTCAGCCCAAAAGTCGCTACAATAATAAATTCATGCTCTTCTCCCATCTCATCAATCAAGGTTATTCTCTCTCCCATACTCTACCTCCCTTTCCTATCCAGATATGTTTGCAGTATAAATACCGCTGCCAATTTATCTATTACGGATTTTCTTTTTTCCCTTCTCATGTCCCCTTCTATTAGGGCTCTTTCTGCTGCAACAGTTGTCAGCCTTTCATCTTCATATATTATTTCAAGCTTATATCTCTTGCCTATCCTTTCTCCAAAAACCTTGGTTTTTTCTCCTTGTGGCCCCAGTGTGCCATTCATGTTTATTGGTAGCCCTACAACTATCTTTTTTATATTATATTCCTTTATAATTGCATCTAAAGCCTCAAAATCCTTGGCCTTGCTTTCCCTTTTTATTGTTGTAATTCCCTGTGCGGTTATCTGCAACAAGTCTGACACGGCAACTCCTATGGTTTTATCGCCTATATCTAAACCCATTATTCTTTCCATTCTTTTCTCCTATACTAAATTACTTTTATACAAAATTCTGGACATACTTGAGCACAGTATCCACACAGCACACAGTTATCATTTGGTGTAGCCTTACCATCTATGATTTCTATGCCCTTGTGGGTACATCTTTCTACGCATTTGCCACAAGCTAAACAATAATCAGCAACGATTAGTTTTCTTTTCTTTGTCCCAATTTTGCCCTTAATGTCTTCCGGTATGTATCCCCTTTCCATGAGTGAAACATTGGCATCTACCTCGTTGGTAGACTGCATACCTATGGCAATGGAGTGAATAAAGGGTATGGATTTTACAAAATTAAAGGCTGATTCCACTTCCTTAATCAAGTGACCGCCGCCCAAAGGTTTCATAGCATAGATTCCCTTGCCTTTTTGGTGAATTTCCTCCAAGACCCTCAACATATCGTCTACATTCCCATCTTGAATTCCTATGCCATATTTATTAATTATAGGATGTATAATCTCTATTTCATTCACATCTCTGGCGGCCTCGGCCCCCGATACCCTATGAGTTGATATGCCTATGCTTCTTATTTTCCCCTTTTCTTTTTGCCTTATAAAATACTCTATTGCCTCGAAATGTCCCCTAACTGTATGGATGCTCTCCTGCTCATGTAATAGGAAAATGTCTATATAGTCTGTCCCTAGTTCCTTCAAGGCCAAATCGAGGCTATCTCTTGCCATCTCCTCTGTATAGGCATATGTTTTTGTTGCAATATGAAAGTCTTCCCTCTTTATATTTTTTAAGGCAGTCCGAATATACCCGTAGTTTTCGTAAATCTCAGCAGTGTCAATAAAGTTTATTCCCTTACTATGGGCATATTCTATGAGGTAAGCACCTTCGCTAATACTTAAATTAGCTTGAAATGGCGTCATAGTAAGGGAACCAAAGCAAAGTCTTGAAACTTCAATTCCTGTATTTCCTAGTAATATTTTGTCCAATTATTTCACCTGAATTCAATTAAATTTATGCTAGGCATTGTGATGTAAATAGGATCTGATTAGCTCCTCTAGCAGTTCATCTCTCTCGATTTTGCTGATTACAGATCTGGCATTATTATGGCTTGTTATATAAGTAGGATCACCGGACAATATATAGCCTATGATTTGATTTTCAGGTGCATAGCCCTTTTCCTCAAGAGATGAATATACAGATAAAATAATCTCTTTTACTGATTCGGTCTTTTCTCTTGGTGGTTCAAATTTCATAGTTTCATTAAATTTATTGTTCACACAAACACCTCCTAATATACCTTTATTATACCATATATCCACTAGGTTAATAGTAAATAAATATTAGCAATCGCTAATATTTATTTACTAGTCATACTATTTTATCTGTTCTCTTATAATATTCCCTACCGTTGACAGGGCTTCATCAAGTTTATTTATATCCTTGCCCCCGGCCTGAGCCATGTCTGGCCTTCCGCCGCCGCCACCGCCAGTAGCTTTTGCCAAGTCCTTAACAATATTCCCGGCATGTACGCCTTTCTTTACTAGGTCCTTGGTAACCATTACCACAAAGGAAATCTTATCTCCATCTAAACTGGCTAGGACAACTACTCCTGATCCAAGTTTATCCTTGATTTTATCTCCTAAATTCCTCAGGCCATTCATGTCCAGATTGTCGACCTTGTAGCTGATTAGGGAGATACCCTCTATATCCATTTTCGATGAAATGATTTCGTCTGCCATAGACAAGGCCATCTTGGATTTTAAGAGGTCAATTTGTTTTTCCCTATCCCTTAAGTCTTCCACTAGATTCTTTGCCCTGTCAATTATATTTCCTTTTCCTGCCTTTAGTAAATCTGATATCTCTGACATATTGTTTTCCAAGTTCCTGATATATTCATACACTGATTGGCCAGTAATAGCTTCTATTCTCCTAACTCCTGCTGCAATGCTGGATTCTGAAATGATTTTAAAGAGTCCTATATTTGACGTATTGGACACATGGGTGCCGCCACATAGTTCCTTGGAGTAATCCCCCATCTTGAGAACCCTAACTTGATCCTTGTACTTTTCTTCAAACAGGCCAACTACACCTAGGCTTTGGGCCTCTTCCAAGGAAGTTTCAATGGTCTTTACCTCCATAGCTTCTAATATTTTAATATTTACTATTTCTTCAATCTTATTCAATTCAGCTTCTGTTACCGCCTCAAAATGAGTGAAGTCAAATCTCAATCTATTGGGCATGACAACGGAGCCCGCCTGATTTACATGTTCACCTAATACATCTTTGAGGGCCCTATGAAGCAAATGAGTGGCAGAGTGGTTTCTCCTTATGGAGTTCCTTCTGCTATCATCTATAGATGCAACTACCTTATCGCCGAGCCTGGCACTTCCGTCCAATACCCTGGCAATATGGATTAAATGATCACCCTTGCTGTGTTTTGTGTCTATTACTTCCGCAGTAAATTCCGGGCCTTCTATGATTCCCGTATCACCTACCTGCCCCCCCGATTCCCCGTAAAATGGGGATTCTTTTAAGAGTATATATCCTTCTTCCTCAGCTTTTAATTCATTCAGTTTTTCCTGACTTGTAAAGAGACCAATTATTTCAGTTTCTAGATTATCTCTTTCATATCCTTTGAATATGGTGTCTAAACCCTTGAACAAGTCCTCACTGTTGCCTGCAGTCCAACCACTTTCACCTTCATCTCTAGCCTTTCGAGCTCTTAGCCTCTGTGCTAACATATGGGTGTTGAAACCGTCCTCGTCCACTTCCAAGGATCTTTCTAATAAGATCTCCTTTGTCAGATCCAGTGGAAATCCGTAGGTATCGTACAATTTAAATGCCTTTTCGCCCTCCAATAAGCTATGGCCCTCTGAGAGCATCTCCCCTATATAGCCTTCCAAAATAGAAATACCTTGGTGTATGGTCTCCTGGAATTTATCTTCTTCTGCATTGATAATTTTTTTAATCTTATCTTCCCTCTCCTTGAGCTCATGGTATTCAATTTGCCAGGAGTTAATTACAATATCTGCTACATCCGATAAAAATGCATTTTCAATCCCAAGCAGTTTCCCATGTCTAGCCGCACGGCGTATCAATCTTCTGAGAACATAGCCCCTTCCCTCATTACTTGGCAATACCCCATCTGATACCAGGAAGGTCATGGCCCTTACATGGTCTGTAATTACCCTTATGGAAATATCATCCTCTTCATCTGCACCATAGGTGACTCCAGAAAGTTCCTCTACCTTGTGGAGTATCTCTTTTATGGCCTCAATATCAAATATTGTATTAGCCCCTTCCATAATGGCTGTCAGTCTCTCTAGGCCCATTCCCGTATCTATATTTGGATTTGGCAGAGGGTGATATACGCCTTTTTCGTCCTTGTCAAACTGTGTAAATACTAAATTCCATACTTCTATAAATCTGTCACAATCGCATCCCGGTTGGCAGCTAGGAGATCCGCAGCCATATCCCTCTCCCCGGTCTACATATATCTCAGAACAGGGGCCTGACGGTCCGACTTCCAACTCCCAGAAGTTATCCTCCTTACCTAGTCTTACAATTCTTTCCCTTGGCACTCCAACTTCTTTTTCCCATATGTCATAGGCTTCGTCGTCCTCCAGGTAAACTGTAACCCATAGGTCATTTTCATCGATTTCTAAGTTCTTGGTCAGAAATTCCCAAGCCCAAGCCGTAGCTTCTTTCTTAAAGTAATCCCCAAAGGAAAAGTTTCCGAGCATTTCAAAAAAAGTTGCATGTCTTGCGGTCTTCCCCACATTTTCGATATCCCCAGTACGGATACATTTCTGACATGTAGCCATTCTTTTGTTTGGAGGGGTCAATTCTCCCGTAAAATATTTCTTTAAGGGTGCCATACCTGCCCCAATCAATAGCAGAGATTTATCATTTTGGGGTACAAGCGAAAAACTAGGTGCAGTCAAATGATTCTTTTCCCTAAAGAATTCTAGAAATTCTTTTCTTAACTCATGTAAACCCATCTTTTTCATTATTTACACCTCTCCATAAAAATTTTCTCCAAATATTTTAAAAAAACGTCCCTTGAGGGACGAAATTCCTTCCTATTTATATTTGGATTATAATTTAATATCCTTTGTTTGTCAATACTAGCCCGACTATTTATCATTGGCTGAGGGGGATGAAAACTTCTTCCTGGCGAATTTAAAGAGAATTAAGGACATTGCAACTGCTGGAACTGCCAATATCATCCCTAGGACGCCAAAAATGCCTCCACCGATTATAATGGATATTAGGACTATTAGAGGATGAATCCCTGTAGTGTCTCCTATGACTTTTGGTGCAAGGATATTGTTTTCCGTCCACTGTATAAGTACAAAAACGACTGAAACCCATAGGGCCTTAATGGGACTATCAAGTGAAGCAAAGAATACTGCAGGCAAGAAGCCAAGAAAGGGACCTATATATGGAATAATATCGGCTATACCCGTGATAAAACCAATTACTAGGGCAAAGTCTACCCTTAGTATCAGCAGTATAATAGAGGTTGCTATGCCTACATATCCTGCCATAATAATCCTGCCCCTGACGAATTTCGATAGGGAATCGTCCATCTGCAAAAATAGGCCTTTGCTGTCTTGCCTATATTTTTTTGGTATTGCCTTCATTATCCTTTCCTTGAAATAATCCTTATCTACTAGAAAATAAAAGGTCAAAATTGGTGTAAGGATCAAGGAAATAAGCTTTGAAAATGTCTTTAATATGCCGCCTATAAAAGTCTTTAGTCCGTCCATGACAAGGTGCTCAAGTCCTACGATATTCTCCATAACTACCTGTTGTACACCAGAAAATAGAGGGGGCAGCTCTCCTAGGGTCGAATAGTATTTATTGTAAATCTCGTCTGTAAATTGTGATATCTTTTCCATATAGCTTGGCATATCTGACATGAGCCTCTTGATTTCAAAACCAGACCGGGGAATTACCAGCAGGGCAAAGATAACAAATATGTCCAGGATAGTAAAATAAAGTATGAATACCCCAATATGCCTTCTAATCTTTTTTCTTTCTAAATAGTTGATAACTGGGTTGAAGAGATAGGCTAAAATAGCAGAAAATATTACAGTATAAAAGGTGTCCGATAATATGGTGTATTTATTGAGTAATGAAAAGAAGAGGAAAAGGAAAATAGACCCTAAAATATAGGGCAAAATTTTCTTGTCTCTGACCTTAATCTTTTTCCTGTCAGGAATGAAATTGTTTCCTATGTTGATGAGATAGTATATTATTAATATCAATAGAATAATTCCCAATACCCAAGTGGTTTTCAATAAAAATAAAGGTATCCTGTAATAATCCACTACGCATCTCCCCTTGTCAAATTAAAATCCCTTCTGTATATTATTTTATCACAAAAGGGATTTAAAATTCTATATTATTCTAAAATTTGAATTTCTTCGTGGTGGTCCTCATCAAAATTTATATCCTCCAAACCTTCAATATAAATATTGCTTCTTTTGGAATAGTCTAGTAATGCCGATTTTATTGCCTGTTCTGCCAATACTGAGCAGTGCATTTTAACTGGTGGAAGTCCGTCTAAGGCTTCTGCCACTGCCTTGTTTGTCAGCTGCATTGCCTCCTTGATGGTTTTCCCCATGATTAATTCTGTTGCCATACTAGAAGAGGCAATTGCAGAACCACAGCCAAAGGTCTTAAATTTAACATCCTCTATAACTCCATCGCCAATTTTCAAATACATTCTCATTATATCCCCGCATTTAGGATTACCGACTTCTCCTACTCCGTCTGCATCGAGAATTTCCCCAACATTTCTAGGATTTTGAAAGTGATCCATTACCTTTTCTGAATACATTAGTTCTCCTCCTTAAACTTCTCGTATAGTGGCGACATACTCCTGAGCCTAGCTACAATTTTTACAAGTTTTTCTACTACATAGTCGAGTTCGTCTTCAGTATTAAAATCACCCAGACTTAATCTAAGGGAACCGTGTGCTATTTCATGGGGCAAGCCTATGGCTAATAGTACATGGGATGGATCCAATGAGCCCGACGTACAAGCAGAACCACTAGAACCGGCTACTCCCTCCAGGTCCAAACTTAATAGCAAGGACTCCCCTTCTATAAACTGAAAGCACATATTTACATTGCCAGGCAGCCTTTTTGTGGGATGGCCATTTAATCTTACATGGTCGATATTAGCCCTAATTTTTTCAATTAGGCTGTCTCTCATCTTTATCAATCTATTATTGTGTTCCTCCAAATTTTCATAGGCAAGTTCAATAGCCCTACCCATTCCTACTATAGCAGGAACATTTTCCGTGCCGGCCCTTCTATTTCTTTCCTGGGCCCCACCGGAAATCAAGGGGTCTATCTTAACTCCCTGCCTAATATATAGGGCACCTACTCCTTTTGGACCATAAAACTTATGGGCTGACATGGATAAGAGGTCAATATTCAGCTCATCTACATCTATCCTTATATTGCCCATGGCCTGAACGGCATCTGTATGGAAAAATATTTTATTTTCTTTTGCAATTTCCCCTATTTCTTTAATTGGCTGAATAGTACCTATCTCATTGTTTGCAAACATTATAGATATTAAAATCGTCTTGTCATTTATAGCTTTCTTTAGGTCTTCTAAGTTAATTAGTCCATATTCATCTACATCTAAATATGTAAGTTCAAAACCCTTCTTTTCTAAATATTCACATGTATGTAGTAGGGCATGATGCTCAACCTTAGTAGTAATAATATGATTGCCTTTAGATAAATTACCATAGGCCACGCCTCTTACTACCCAGTTATCAGCTTCTGAGCCCCCGCCTGTAAAGTATATCTCCCTTTTCTCAGCCCCTATAGCATTGGCCACCTTCTCTCTAGCATCTTCAACAGCCCTCCTGGACATGCTGCCCAGAGAATAAACTGAAGACGGATTGCCATATTTTTCGGTGAAGTATGGAAGCATTTCGTCTAAAACTTCTTTCTTTACCTGGGTTGTGGCTGCATTGTCCATATATATATACCTTTTCATTATTTTTCCTCCCTGTTATTCATCTTTTTATCGTCTTCTACCATATCCTCTAATGTGATAGAATCAATTACCTCATCTATACTATCTTTGATCTTTATCCAAACAAGCCTGGTAACACAACTGTCCTCCCTAGAGCATCCAAGCTCATTGTCTACTATACAATCAGATGGAGCCATATTGCCCTCAAGAGATCTCAATATCTGTCCAACAGTAATTTCATTGGGATTCCTAGACAACAAGTATCCTCCCTGGGCACCTCTTACACTGTCTAATAAGCCATCTTTTTTTAGGGTGGAAAATAATTGTTCCAAGTAGTTTTCTGAAAGGCTTTGCTTATCTGCTACTAATTTTAAAGAAATTGGCCCCTCACCATGGTGTAAGGCTAGCTGAAACATCGCCTTAAGTCCATATCTTCCTCTTGTAGATAATTTCATCATTTCACCTCTTTTTAATCCCCAGCACTTCGCTTGGTTATCCTATTTTAGTATATTATACCCTAGTATTTTTGTCAACATTCCTGACTTAAATTTTTTGCGGTAAAAAGACAAAAAAAGAAGAGTCAGACTCTTCTTTTAGTTACTAGGTTCACACTTTAGTTGTGGTGGGAAAAACTCTGGAAAATCAGCACTATCAAAGCTATCACATATATCTGCTGGGCTAAATTCTGAACAGTCTGGTGGCTCTGGGCAATAGCCAAAGGCAGGTATTAGAAGCTGGACTGTGCCAACCACCTTAATTATTATGAATGTTCCCACTGTAAAGTTAAGAACCTTGTCTGTTATTATAGGTGGTGTCAAAACTTCTGATTTTGTTTCTATAACTATCCTAAATTCAAATTCGTCCCTAGCATCTGGTATATATGTTAGAATATCCTTTTCTATTTCTGGTAAAAATCCTTCAGAAGCTACTTTTCCCCTAGAATCCAAGATTTGATATGGAATCTTCAGTGTAAATCTTACTCTCCTAAAATTTGGCGTATCCGTATCAGTTACCACTAATGTATTTGCTACTATAAACCCTGGCTTGAATTTTACTCTTCCAAACCTATCGCACTTCAATTCAGTTTCCACCGATGGAAAACATTTTCTTTGCTGACAGGCTGCGAAAACCTTATCCACTATCAGGCATTCTAAATCAACTCCGCCAAACATGGCCGTTGCTTTTTCATCAATATTCATCTCTCCCATTCTATTCACTCCTTATATAAATTTAAGTGCTAATATTTGATTTTCACTATCATATTATGTATATATGGAGGATTATGCTACCAATTAATTATAGGGGTGTTAGATATGTTTAAATCAAATGTAAATATTGTTATTGATTCAGAAAATCAGGTCTATATCTTTACCTTATCGGAAGCAGGAGACCTATCTTTTCAAATATGGGATTTAAGTTTGTCCAATCTTGAAAAGGGGGAAGTAATTCAGGGTGAGGTATTGAAGTTTTCATCTGTCATTCAAAAAGACGATACTATTCATTTAATGTCCTTGTCACTTGATGGTTATTTGCTCTACCATAAATATAAGGACAGGGAATGGGCTAAGGAAAAAGTCGCACACTTTGACCTAAGGTCCAACTATTATCATCAATTTGAGATGCTATTGGATGGAGATGTAGTGCATTTGTTTTATAATTATTCAAATTTAATCAACTCAAATATCTGGACTATCCAACATATAGTATACAATTCAAGTAAAAGGTATAATGTCATCAGGTATATATCCCCAAAGTTTCCCGATAGCTTTTCACTAGACATCGATAGTCAGGGGATTATACACCTTCTCTACCCTTCAGTTGACAATAGCAATACAAGAATCTACTATAGCTTCTTCAATCCTTTTGCCAAAAGGTGGAGTCCACATCCTAGGCTTGTTTCTAGAGAGAATACAAATTGTCTTTACCCCATTTTATTTATTGATAGTAAAGACAATATACATAGCCTTTGGATTGAAGAGTTTGAAAATCAGGCCACTATTAGCTACCATAAAAGTGATTCCCGTGGAAAAGAGAAATTTGTATGGAGAAAATTAAGCCTGCCTGCTAGATTGAAAAATATTTCATATCCTCTTATCTTTGAAGAGAGTGAAAATTTAATTGTTCAATTGGAGTCAGATAAAACAATTAGCGTTTTATCCTCCGATAATTTTGGCGAGACATGGCTAACATTAAATAAGCTTGAGGTCAAAGGGACCCTAGAAATGGCTAGAATATATGGAAACTTTAGCAAATCGAAAGGTAAGTATAAATTCGCCTTTGTTAGCCTTAGTCCTTCTTCAAAACCAAAGTTTTATTTTGCAAGTTCATATTTTGATAGCCAAGAGGAATCTTCCCAGCTTGAAATTAAGGGGGATAAAGAAAGACCCTGGTATTACAAGATATTTAAGTAAAGCTACCTAAAAATAGGTAGCTTTACTTATATTAAGATACTCTAATGATATTGATAGATGCTCCAACGCCAGTTCTGAGAATCGCTGTTCCCAAAAGGCCAAATAGTTCAAGCCCTATTTGATCTCCTGCGCTGAGATCAGCAATAAGTGCTGTACTATAATTAGTACCGAGAATTGGCATTATGACAGAGCCTGCCAATGGGTTTCCATTTTGAAGAACTCTAGATCCAATTAATACTCCAACTGTTAAGTCTATTTCATATGAAATGAAATACCTCCCAGTTGCTGGGACCGTGAAAAGCGTATTTGCTACGTTAGCTGTAAAGGCATCTAAATTCTGCACATCTCCTAGTGGGATTAAGCTGCCTTCTAGGATAATTGCGAGCTCATCTCCACTGGTATTAGCTGCAAACATAGAGTTATCAGTTACCGTTGGTCCCGGTGGACCCTCTGGTCCCTCTGGACCTGCTGGGCCAGTTGCCCCTGTGGCTCCCGTGGCTCCTGTTGCCCCTACTGGGCCCTCTGGGCCTTCTGGACCTGCTGGGCCAGTTGCCCCTGTGGCTCCCGTTGCCCCTACTGGGCCCTCTGGGCCTTCTGGACCTGCTGGGCCAGTTGCTCCTGTGGCTCCCGTGGCTCCTGTTGCCCCTACTGGGCCCTCTGGGCCTGCTGGGCCAGTTGCTCCTGTGGCTCCCGTGGCTCCTGTTGGTCCTACTGGTCCTGCTGGACCTATTGGACCTGTAGCTCCTGTAGCTCCGATTGGTCCCTGAGCACCCATTGGGCCTTGTTCACCTGATGGGCCCTGAGGGCCTTGAACACCCTGGGGACCTTGTGGACCTACCGGCCCTTGTGGTCCCTCGGGGCCAGGTATACAGCATATCCACCAAGGTAAATTACAATTGGGTGGATATGGAAATGGCTGCCAAGGATTGGGTGGACAACATTCAGCTTGACATGGATAACCATAGCTCCTATTTTCGTATCTATAATTTATATTATTGGCATTGAAATCTCTTGGAATCACATATGCATTCGATCTACTTCCTTTTCCATAGTTCATAAGAAATATACTCCTCTCCTACTATTTTATTTAGAATAGAACCTTATAGCTTGTTCATTCTAATAATATTGTATGTCCCAATATGAAATATGGTTACAGAAAACCTATAAAAATTTGAAATCAGGTAAATTAATCTACCTGATTTCAAATTTTTATAGCCCTAATTTAATTTTTAGTTTTTCCAGCATATCCTTGGTCATAGCATCCAAATCATAGCTTGGATTCCAACCCCATTCTTCCCTAGCCGCTGAATCATCTAAGGAATTTGGCCAAGAATCTGCAATGCCTTGCCTAATCGGATCAACATCATAGGTGAGTTCAAATTCAGGAATAAATTTTCTAATAGATTTACCAATCATTTCTGGATCAAAGCTCATGGCAGTAACATTGAAGGCGTTTCTATGAATCAATCTTGAAGGCTCTGCCTCCATGAGCTGCATTATAGCCTTAAGGGCATCTGGCATATACATCATATCCATTTTTGTACCCTTGTCAATGAAGCTAGAATACCTTTTGTTTTTCAAAGCATCGTAGTATATGTGAACGGCGTAGTCAGTTGTGCCCCCACCTGGTAAGGTCTCATAGGATATCAATCCGGGAAAACGAACACCCCTAGTATCTACACCAAATTTGTTATAGTAATAATCACATAATAGCTCTCCTGCTACTTTTGTTACCCCATACATGGTTGTTGGCCTTTGAATGGTGTCCTGGGGAGTATTGTCAGCTGGCGTCGTTGGCCCAAAGGCAGCTATAGATGAAGGCGTAAATACCATACATCTTTTTTCTCTAGCCAGTTCCAAAATATTATATAGGCCATTCATATTTATATTCCAGCACTGTTCAGGCTGTTTCTCTCCAACAGCTGATAATATAGCCGCTAGATTAACGATTGTATCAATCTTATGCTTTGAGACTATTTCTGCCAAATCATCTGTCTTGGTAATGTCAACTATTTCAAATGGTCCTGATTTAATCAGTTCCTCATGCCCTTCCTTTACTCTTCTGCCACTGGCTATTACATTGCTAGTTCCATAATGATTTCTCAACTCTCTTGTTAGTTCTGAGCCTATTTGGCCCAGAGCCCCAGTTACTAAAATTTTCCTCATGAGTTGCACCCCCAAATTACTTTATTTGATACAATTATATCATATGATAAATGCTTTGAGTATCTAAATAAAATATTATTTAATAATATTTAATAAAAGCAAATACCTATACCCTTAGGTCCTAGATGGGAGCCTATAACTGGTCCTAGCTCGTCTATAGTGATTTCAGCATGTGGGAATTTTTCCCCCAGCATTGTATTCATCTTTTCTGCAAATTCATAGTCTAGTATATGGCATATACCAATTCTTTGGACATCCTTGGGGACCTTATTTATAATTGAAGAAATAGCTTTCTGCTTTCCTCTCATTTTTTCTAAAAGTTTAAGTTCCCCCTCTTCCAATTGGATAACTGGTTTTATATTCAATATATTCCCAACTGTTGCTTGTACAGATGAAAGCCTGCCTCCCCTGCTCAAATACTCCAAGGTATCGGTAGTAAGGAAAATTTTCATTTCTTGCTTTCTTTTCTCTAGGTGTTTAACTATCTCCTCACTTGTTCTCCCCTCTTTGGCCATATTTACTGCATCCTCTACTAAAAACTTCATATTTGCCGCAGCATTTTGTGAATCTATAACAGTTATTCTCTTATCATCTAACATATTTTTAGCTAGAATTGCACTGTTATAGGTTCCACTCAACTTTGCTGATAAGAGAATAACTATTATGTCCTCGTATCCTTCCTTAAAAGCCTGACTAAAGGCATTATAAAACTCACCTGCTGAGGGTTGAGATGTAGTCGGGAATAATTTAGTAGTGCTTAGCTTCTCAAAAAAATCGTTGAACTCTCCGGGAAATGGTTCTTTTCCTGTTTCATCCCCAAACATATAATTTAGTTGAACAACAGTTACATTTTCTTTTTCTGCATATTCTTTTGCTATGTAAGCAGTACTATCAGTAACAACCTTAATTTTTGCCATTATAAAACCTCCTCCTTAATCAGTCTTAATAAACAATAATAAGGTAATTATTTCATATTTCCCTGACTTTTACAACTTAATTATTCTTAAATTTAAAAGAATATGCTAAGTTAATTAGCATATTCTCCGTTTAATACCTTGTTGATAAATAGGTCTACAATGTCACTGTCAAATTGTGTTCCTGAATGCCTCCTCAATTCTTCTATAGCCTCATCTCTGCTGATCGGATTCTTGTAAGAATTTTGGTTTGTCATGCTGTCATAGGCATCGGCAATGGATAAAATTCTAGCCTCCATTGGAATACTTTCGCCCTTTAGTCCCTGAGGGTATCCTTTGCCGTCTATTCTTTCATGATGGCTAAGGATATATTCTGCTAGATGGGAGTATTCATTTATTGCCCTAATTATCTGATATCCCACTTCTGGATGCCTTTTAATTATATACAATTCATTTTTGTTAAGTGACCCTCTTTTATTTAATATATCCTTATCAATATTAATTTTTCCAATATCGTGAAAGAGACCTAGAATAGCAAGGTTCTCAATCCTGTTGACAGAAAGATTGAGGGCAACCCCCATGCCCATACAGAGTTGGCTTACCATCTTGCCATGTTCCTCTTCACGAGGCGACTTTTCAAATAAATTTGAAATAATTAGATCTATTGTCTTTTTCTTCAGCTCATTGCTATGGGCCAGCTTGTCCTTGTACATGTTATCTTCAGCCTTTGCAAATACGGCTGCCATATCCTCATTTAAATTGCTTTTGCTGCAATACCCAAAGGATGCCGATAGTAGGATATTGTTAATATATACCTTGTCCAAATCATTTTTGATGCGATTCACTATTGATTTAGACTCCCCTAGGCTTGTATTTGGCAGTAAAATAGCAAATTCATCTCCTGCAATCCTAGCTACTATGTCATTGGATCTCGAACCCCTCTTTAGTATATCTGCGAAGGCTTTTAATAATTGGTCCCCTACCTTGTGACCAAAGGCGTCATTTGCCAACTTTAGCCCATTGATATCTGCAACAATTAATGAAATTGGAAGCGACCTACTATTGTCAAGTCTTTTCAATTCTTCTTCATAGAACCTTCTATTGTATAGGCCTGTTAATTGATCGTAATAGCTTAAATATAGGATTCTTTCCTCGTTTTGCTTCCTCTCATCAATATTGCGGCTGAGTCCTAGTATTTCAATTTCCTCCTTGTCATTGTACCTAAATCTGACTGAGGTCTCAACCCAAACAATTTCCCTATCTTTTCTATACTGTTGAATTTCAGACAAATCTGAATTATTTTTCCCCATACTCTCTACAAAGACCTTTGAATCATGTACTATCTTATGCCTTATTAATTCCAAAGACTTTGGAACGAGTATATCATCCAGACTAAAATTTAGATATTCTTCTGGGCTGTAACCCAGGAGACCCTTGATTGCCTGACTAACATAGGTAAACTCGTCTCTAGTAACATTATAAACCCATATGACATCTGATACATTTTCTGCTAGTAGCCTATATTTTTCCTCAGATTTGTGGACTTTTAGTTCCATCGACTTTTTTTGTGTTATGTCCCTATTGTTGACTATATGGCCTATGTAACTTCCATCTTGGTCAAATACAGGGCTGCACATATGCTCTATCCAGATAATACTCCCATTTTTATGCCTTATTCGAAACTCCAATGATGAAATGCCCTTGCTACTTAAGGCCTCATGTCTATGGTTTGTCCATATGTCCTTATCCTCATCTAAGACAAGTGAATTAAAAAGTTCCCTATCCCTTAAAAACTCCTCGGCCCTATAGCCAGAGACCTTTTCACAGGCTGGTGTAATATTAATTATCTCACCTAGCTCATTTTCCCAAATTTCCCAATCAAATGCATGTTGCACAAAATTCTTGTATTGTGGCTCAAATTCAATCAATATTCACACCCCATTTCCTCTTATCTTTTGTTTTTCCAATATATTGCTTTAGTTCATTAGTGTAATTATACAATCTTTTACAATAAAAGACAATCTAAATACTGAAATATTCAGATTGTCTGCCTTAGTCTACTTGACTACAATGTTATAAATTTTGCCGGCTACAAATATTTCCTTTACAATTTCTTTACCTTCCAGGTGTCTATTAATGTTTTCATCCAATTTTGCCTTTTCCCTAATAGCATCTTGACCTTCACCTATGGCTATGGTAAGGGTACCCCTAACTCTTCCATTTACTTGAATTGGCATTTCTATAATATCGTCTTTGGTCTTATCCTCATCGTATTTTGGCCAGACAGCATCATGCAAATAACCACCCATGTCCGTGGCCTGCCAGATTTCTTCTGTTATGTGAGGGGCTACTGGATTGAGAAGGATTAAATAGGTTTTTAGATCCTCTTTTTGTATGCTTCCCAAATCATTGAATTCATTTAGCAATGACATTAGGGCAGCTATCCCTGTATTGAATTTTAAAGTCTCGAAGTCCTCCGATACCTTCTTTATGGTCTTGTGGATACTGGTTTCAAGTTCCTTTGTATATCCCTCTCCCTGGACCAAAATATCCTGCAACTTCCATACCCTCTCTAAAAACCTTCTGCTGCCTTTCACCCCATTTTCTGACCAGGGTACAGATTTCTCAAAGTCGCCTATGAACATTTCATAGGTCCTTAGGGTATCTGCTCCATAGTTATGGACTATGTCATCTGGATTAACCACATTTCCCCTGGACTTTGACATCTTTTCATTATTGTCCCCTAGTATCATTCCATGGGAGGTCCTCTTGGCATATGGTTCTGCACCTGGAACTACACCTATGTCGTATAAGAACTTGTGCCAGAATCTCGAATAAAGCAGGTGTAGGGTTGTATGCTCCATACCTCCATTATACCAGTCTACAGGCATCCAGTAGTTTAGCGCCTCCTGGGAAGCTAACTCCATATCATTGTGGGGGTCCGTGTATCTAAGGAAGTACCAGGATGAACCTGCCCACTGGGGCATAGTATCGGTCTCTCTCTCTGCCTTTCCTCCACATTTTGGACAAGTGGTTTCTACCCAGTCCCTTATATTTGCTAGAGGTGATTCCCCTGTATCTGTCGGCTCGTAATTCTCAACATTTGGCAGTATCAATGGCAGTTCAGATTCATCTACTGGTACCCAGCCACATTTTTCACAGTGTACTAGTGGAATTGGCTCTCCCCAGTATCTTTGTCTTGAAAAGACCCAGTCTCTTAGTTTGAAATTGACTCGTCTATCGCCTAGCTTCTCCTCTTCTAGCCACTTTATCATAAATTCTTTTGCCTCTTTTGGCGTCATGCCATCAATAAAGTCAGAATTTACTACTAGGCCGTTTTCAATCTCTGTAAATGCCTCTTCTTCAATGTTTCCTCCACTTATTACCTCAACTATTGGCAGGGCAAATTTCTTAGCGAATTCCCAGTCCCTAGTATCGTGTCCAGGTACGGCCATTATAGCACCTGTTCCATAGGTCATCAGGACATAATCAGATATCCATATAGGTATTTCCTTTCCATTGGCAGGGTTTATAGCCTTCAGGCCCTTTATTTCTACGCCTGTCTTTTCCTTGGAAAGCTCTGTCCTTTCAAAGTCTGACTTTTTGCTTACCTCTTCCTTGTAGGCATTTACCTCTTGCAGATTCTCGATTTCATCCTTATATTTGTCTATGAGGGGATGCTCTGCGGCTATGACCATATAGGTAGAGCCAAACAAGGTATCTGGCCTAGTGGTGAATACCCTCAGTTTATCCTCCTTACCTGCAATTTTAAAGTCTATATCTGCACCTTCTGATTTGCCAATCCAATTAATCTGTTGTGTCCTTACCCTGTCAATATAGTCTACAGTATCTAGGTCCTTAATCAACCTATCTGCGTACTCGGTTATCTTCAGCATCCACTGATTTTTTACCCGTCTGACAACCTCTCCTCCGCATCTTTCGCAGTTGCCTTGAACTACCTCCTCATTGGCCAGACCGATTTTGCACGAGGGGCACCAATTAATGGGCATTTCCTGCTTATAGGCCAGGCCTTTTTCAAACAACTTTAGGAATATCCACTGTGTCCACTTATAGTAATCAGGGTCTGTAGTATTTACCTCTCTAGACCAGTCAAAGGAAAAACCTATGGCCTTCAATTGAGACTTAAATCTATTTACATTTTGCTCTGTTACAATGGCTGGATGGATTTTGTTTTTAATGGCAAAATTCTCTGTCGGCAATCCAAAGGCATCCCAACCCATGGCGAACAGTACATTATAACCTTCCATTCTCCTTTTTCTCGATACTATGTCCAATGCTGTATAGGGTCTTGGATGCCCTACATGAAGTCCATTGGCTGATGGATAGGGAAACTCCACAAGGGCGAAAAACTTTTCCTTATCTGAACCATTAACTGCCTTAAAGGGTTCTTTCTCCTCCCAAATACCCTGCCACTTCTTTTCAATTTCCTGTGGTCTATAATCTTTCATCTTAACTCCTCCTCTTTCCTAAGCATAATGCAAACAATAGAATTATATCCTTATCTAGTTGTTCAAATAAAAAAGCTCCATCCCAAAAAAGAGACGAAAGCTTATTCCGCGGTACCACTCTTGTTGATAATAATATCCACTTAAAATATAACGGCATTTACCGACCAGGACTATGTATTCACCCTAGTAGCTCGGGGACGAGTTCAACCCTAACCAGCACTATCTTCCACCAAACGATAGCTCTCTGAAGCTGATATCAAGCCTACTAATTCCCTTCATTGCATATGCTAATTTAAAATCAATTGTAGCAGAGAAATAATATAAAATCAAGCCTAATAATGAATATTTCCATATTAGGACCCCTATCCAATGTTTATATCGTCTTCTTTACTACTTTCCTTGCTATCCCCTGTGTCTGATATTTGATTGTCATTATCTGTATTCTGATTCAACAACTCATCTATTCTCTCCACTAAGCTCAAATTCTCCTTTTCCAAGTCTTCTTTTTCCCTCCTAAGCTGTTTAATTGTTGAACCTTGTTTTATCTGCTTTACAATCCCTATAAGCACTGTGATTAAAGCACCTAGGATTGTAGATCCTAATATAACAACTGCCTGAGATATGGTAAACTTTGCAAATAAAAAGTTAATCTCAACACTAGCTGCATTTTGGATAGCAAAAATGGCAACTACAACAGCAAACAAAAGGGAAATAATAAATTTAAGTTCTAAGTTGATCTTTGGCTTCACCCTAATCTCTCCCTAATAAGTTTATATGTCAATAATTATACTCTAAGATTTTTACATATTCCAGCCAAATCTATAATTATTTTAATTTTATCTTGGATAGTGCATCTGCAAGACCCGTGTTTACAGGCTCCTTGTCTTTTTTCTGTCCTTTTAAGTATTTGCTGACTTCGCCCTTGCTAAGTCTATCCTTCTGCTTTCTCATTCTTTCATTGAAGGCCGAGTATTTTTCCCTATAGCCACAGGTGCAGGTAAATATCCTTCCTTCCCCTTCCCCCTTGAGCTCCAATTTCTTTTTACAATTAGGGCACCTGGCATTAGTTGTCTGGGAAATGTTTATCCTATAATTACATTCCCTATCTTGGCATACATACATCTTGCCTCTTTTAGATTTAACTTCCAACATGTATTTGCCGCAATTAGGACACTTTGTTCTCGTCAGATTATCGTGTTTAAATTCCAAATCACTGTCCTTTATTTCCCTTACAATTGATTTTGTGTATTCCTTCATCTCATTTATAAAGGAACCCCTGCTTAGCTTACCTTCAGATATGAGAGCTAGCTTTTTTTCCCATGTCCCCGTCAGGGCAGGGGATTTCAAGTCCTCTGGTACCAATTCAAGCAATTGTTTCCCTTTTCCTGTAATTAAAATATCCTTACCCCTGCTTTCAATGAGGAAACTTTGAAATAGTTTCTCTATAATGTCTGCCCTAGTAGCTACTGTTCCAATGCCCCCAGTTTCTTCTAAAATCTTAGCCAATCCCTTGTTATGGCTTTCCAAATACTTTCCTGGACTTTCCATGGCCGATAATAGGCTGCCCTCGTTGAAATAAGCTGGAGCCTTTGTCTTTCCCTCTGTTTCCCTTATGGATCGGATTTTCAATACTTGGCCCTTGTCTATGGCAGGCAATATCTGATCCCTAATGTCCTCTTCCCTGTCTTCTTCCTCATCATCATAGATATTGGAATAAACCTCCTTCCAACCTTGCTTGATAATCCTCTTACCCTTGGCTATGAAATCCTCCTCCTTGATTTTGGCCCTTATGGTGGTCTGTTCATATTCAAAGGGTGGATATAAAACTGCCAGAAATCTTTTCACTACCAAGTCATATATCTTTTCCTCATCTCTAGATAAGTTTGATAGATTAACCCTTTCTTCCGTTGGAATTATGGCGTGGTGGTCTGTTACCTTTTTGTTGTCTACAAAGGATTTGTTAGCTACTATTGGCCTAGATATCAATTTGGAGGCCATTTTTCCATATATACCAATACTTATGGCCTTGAGTCTATCCTTTAGGGTATCAAGCATATCATCTGACAGGTATCTCGAATCTGTCCTAGGATATGTCAGAATCTTGTGCCTTTCATATAAACCTTGCATGAGGGACAGGGTTTCCTTGGCAGAAAAATTATATATTCTGTTTGCATCTCTTTGTAATTCTGTCAAATCATAAAGGGCAGGTGAATAGGTCCTCTTATGCTTTTTATTTACTTCTATTATTCTCGCATCTTGACCCCTAATTGATTTGACTATCTTTTCTATCCTTTCCCTGTTGAAACTACGCGTGTTTTTATCCCCATCCTGCCAGATAAAGTTTATCTCATCTGTTGCTGCCTCAATCCCAAAATATTCCTTGGGAACAAACTTTTTTATTTCTTCTTCTCTCTGTGCTATCATGGCTAAGGTAGGAGTTTGAACCCTACCGCAAGATAGCTGTGAATTATACCTAACAGTTAAGGCCCGGGTCCCATTGATGCCTACAATCCAATCGGCTTCAGCCCTAGCCTTTGCCGACTCATATAGGTTCTTATAGCTGTTACCGTCCTTTAAATTGTTAAATCCATCCCTTATGGCCTTGTCTGTCACTGAGGATATCCACAGTCTTTTAATTGGTTTTCTACTGTTTGCCTTGTCTAAGATCCAGCGGGCAACCAGTTCTCCTTCCCTACCTGCATCTGTGGCAATTATAATCCTATCTACGTCATTTCTCCTCATTTGGCTCTGTACTATATTGAATTGTTTGGCAGTCTGCCTTATAACCACTAATTTCATTTCCTTAGGTAGGATTGGCAAATCCTCCAATTCCCAGGTCTTATACTTCTTATTGTATTCCTCTGGGTCTCCTAGGGTAACCAAATGGCCCAAGGCCCAGGTCACTATATATTTCCTGCCTTCTAAGTATCCATTGCCCTTTTTCTTGCAATTTAGAACCCTGGCTATATCTCGGGCTACTGAGGGTTTCTCTGCTAATACTAATGCTAATCCCATTCTTTTCTCTCCCATTAAATATTGTTTTTATTGTCCTTTATAGTGTATCCTAGTTATTGCAATAAAACAACCTATACGCTTGTGAACTAGTATAGGTTGCCTCGCTACTAAA
>Ga0265293_10003599_pt1 | contig 28582 bp, 26 predicted proteins | sample Munlanlewell138R_FD_192505 | JGI IMG/M metagenome (GOLD analysis project Ga0265293, IMG submission 192505) | Leachate microbial communities from a municipal landfill in Southern Ontario, Canada - Leachate well 138R | ecosystem: Engineered > Solid waste > Landfill > Unclassified | place: Canada... | reverse complement strand
TGAAGATATTTTTCAAAAGCGACTGCACACCTACACCATTACCCACGCCATTGATGATAGAAATGTATTAAAATTTCACATTGACTATTTCAAAGGAAAAGGAACTCATCAAGCCAAGCCAGGAGAACAGATTGCTCAGCAAGCAGTAGTAGAAGCCATTTTAGACAAGCACAATGCCGCTACCAATTCAAAACGATTCAATGCGGTGTTGGCAACGGCTTCTATCAACAACGCCATTGAATATTATCAGCTTTTCAAAGAAATCCAGAAGAAAAAACAGGAAGAAAATCCTGATTATACAATGCTTAATATTGCTTGTGTGTTTTCTCCACCTGCCGAGGGAAACAAGGACATTCAGCAAATACAAGAAGACCTTACGCAAGAGCGAGAAGACAACAAACAAAACCCCGAAGAGAAGAAAAAAGCGTTGATGGAAATTATTGCTGATTTCAATACACAATACGGCACCAATCACGACATCAACAACTTTGATATCTACTATCAAGACATCCAAAGTCGTATAAAAAATCAGAAATACAGCAACAAGGACTATCCGCATAAAAACAAGATTGATATTACCATTGTGGTAGATATGTTGCTCACAGGTTTTGACAGCAAATACCTGAACACTTTGTATGTGGACAAAAACTTGAAATACCACGGATTGATTCAGGCGTTTTCACGCACCAATCGAGTATTGAACGACACCAAGCCATACGGCAATATTCTCGATTTCCGTTCGCAACAGGTAGCCGTAAACCAAGCCATCGCTTTGTTCTCGGGCGAAGACAACGAAAAAGCCAAAGAAATTTGGTTGGTGGACCCTGCCCCAGTGGTGATTGACAAATACAAAGAAGCCGTTGAAAAGTTGGGCATCTTTATGCAGGAGCACAATTTGGTAAACGAGCCGCAGGAAGTGTATAACCTAAAAGGGGATGCTGCCCGTATTGCCTTTGTAAAGAACTTTAAGGAAATACAACGCCTCAAAACCCAACTAGACCAATACACCGACATTGACGAAACCCAACAAGCACAAATTGAAGCCATTTTGCCAACGGAAATGTTGCAGGAGTTCCGCAGCTCGTATATAGAAACTGCCAAGCAATTGCGGGAAATTCAACAAAAAGAAGGCGACCAGGCACCGCTCGATATTCAGCAATTGGATTTTGAATTTGTACTGTTTGCTTCTGCCGTGATTGATTACGACTACATAATGAGTTTAATAGCCGACAGTACGCAACAAAAACCTGCCAAGCAAAAAATGACCAAGGCACAGGTAATTAACTTACTGAGTGCCAATGCCAACCTAATGGACGAGCAGGAAGATTTAACCGAGTACATCAATAGTTTGGATTGGAATAGCGGACAAGATGTGGAAACACTTCAAAAGGGTTACGAAACCTTTGTGGTAGAGAAAAACGAAAAGGAATTGGCTGCCATTGCCCATAAGCACGGTTTGCAAACCGCAGATCTGAAAGCTTTTGTAGAAAAGATAATGAGCCGAATGATTTTTGATGGTGAAAAACTCACCGACCTGTTAGCACCCTTGGATTTGAGTTGGAAACAACGCAGGGTAAAAGAATTGGCATTGATGGAAGATTTAGTGCCCCAATTAAAAAAATTAGCCCAAGGGCGTGAAATTTCAGGATTAGCAGCTTATGAATAAAGATAAATTAATACCCGAATTGCGGTTTCCTGAGTTTATGAATGAGGGGGAGTGGGAGGAAGTTGAACTTGGCAAACTTAAATTAGATGTAAGTGATGGAAACTATTCTTCAAAATATCCTTCGCAATCTGATTTTTTAAAATCAGGTGTCCCATTTATTAGATCTAATAATTTAAAAAATGGAACTGTTGTTGATAAGGATATGAGATTTATATCTGAAAAGCAGCATAGTGAAATTACGAAAGGGCATTTGAAAGAAGGAGATATACTATTGTCTACTCGTGGTGAATTAGGCACAGTTGCACTCGTACCCAAAAAACACATTGGCTCTAATATTAATGCACAACTTGTTCGAATTAATACTTCTAACATCTTAGTCAATATTTTTCTTTTTTACTTGTTAGAATTAAGTCGATTAAATAAAATTTTTGATTTGTTATCTACAGGAACAGCATTGAAGCAATTACCAATTGGTAAGCTAAATCAATTAAAGCTTCTGCTTCCTAAAAATAAAAGAGAACAACAAAAAATCGCATCCTGTCTTTCGTCTTTAGATGAAGTGATTGCCGCCCACAGCCAAAAGTTGGCACTACTCAAAGACCACAAAAAAGGCTTAATGCAAAACCTTTTTCCGCAAGAAGGTGATGCTTCGACAGGCTCAGCAGTGCCAAAGTATCGGTTTAAGGAGTTTGAGAAGGATGGGGAGTGGGTGGAGAAGAAGTTGGGAGAGGTGTTTTCTTTTTTAGTAACAAATTCTTATTCAAGGGAAAATCTTAATTATGAAAATGGTCAAGTAAAAAATATTCATTACGGAGATATTCATACTAAATTTTCAACTTTGTTTGATATAACAAAAGAAAAAGTTCCATTTATAAATATGGATATTCCAATTGAAAGAATTAGGCAAGAATGTTATTGTAAAGAAGGCGATTTGATTTTTGCAGATGCTTCAGAAGATTTAGATGATATTGGAAAATGTATTGAAATAGTAAATCTAAATAGTGAAAAATTGGTTCCTGGCTTACATACACTGATGGCAAGACAGAAAGAAAATTTGCTTGTGGTTGGTTTTGGTGGTTATTTATTTAAATCTGGTTTAGTTCGGCAACAAATTCAAAAAGAATCACAGGGGACAAAAGTTTTAAGCATTTCAACTGGACGTATTTCAGATATTACAATTATTTTCCCTAAAAATCCCAAAGAACAACAAAAAATAGCTTCTTGTCTTTCGTCCTTAGATGCCCTTATCACGGCACAGGCAGAAAAAATAGAACAATTAAAATTGCATAAAAAGGGTTTGATGCAGGGTTTGTTTCCAAAAATAAATGATTAAGGTATGATTATGATTTTTAATACAAAACAAAGAATATCAGGGCTAACGCCCCTAAATTATCACTATCATATATTATTCTACGAAGATGGCGGGGCTACGCCCTTTGATCTAAATAAAATATCAGCGCTAAATCCCCGAAATCTTGGCATCAATGAAATATTGGGGCGTAGCCCTATAATCTTCGTAACAGAAAATAAAACCGATAACTAAAGGGGGCGTAGACCACAAATCTTTGTAACATAAATAAAACCGATAACTAAAAGGGGCGTAGCCCTATAATCTTAGTAACAGAAAACAAAACCACAAACAAAAGGGGCGTAGCCCTATAATCTTAGTAACAGAAAACAAAACCGATAACTAAAGGGAGCGTAGCCCTATAATCTTAGTAACTGAAAACAAAACCACAAACAAAAGGGGCGTAGCCCACAAATCTTTGTAACACAAATAAAACCGATAACTAAAGGGAGCGTAGACCACAAATCTTTGTAACACAAATAAAACCGATAACTAAAGGGAGCGTAGCCTTTGTAACATAAATAAAACCGATAACTAAAGGGAGCGTAGCCCTATAATCTTAGTAACAGAAAACAAAACCGATAACTAAAGGGGGCGTAGCCCACAAATCTTTGTAACATAAATAAAACCGATAACTAAAGGGAGCGTAGACCACAAATCTTTGTAACACAAATAAAACCGATAACTAAAGGGGCGTAGCCCTATAATCTTAGTAACAGAAAACAAAACCACAAACAAAAGGGGCGTAGCCCTGATATCATAAATATGGCAAATACATACACCCAATTATACATTCAATTTATTTTTGCCGTTAAAGGCAGAGAAAACCTAATTCGTGAATCATTCAGAGATGAATTAGAAAAGGTAATGTGCGGAATTGTAACCAATCAAAAATGCAAAACATACGCTATCTATTGCAACCCCGATCATACCCATATTTTTGTGGGAATGCACCCCACCATTTCACCATCAAAATTAATGGAACAAGTAAAATCGGGCTCTTCCAAATGGATAAATAACAAAAAGCTAATCCTTGGAAAATTTAATTGGCAAGACGGATTTGGAGCATTTACCTATTCAAAATCGCATATTGACAAGGTTGTGAAGTATGTGTTAAATCAACCGGAGCACCATAAAAAACAATCGTTTAAAGATGAATATTTGTTACTCCTTGAGAAGTTTGAGGTGGATTATGACCCTAAATATGTGTTTGAATGGCACCATTAGAAAAGATTTCAGGGCTAACGCCCCTTATGAATATGGCGGATGAATTTTGCTACGAAGAAAACAGGGCTAACGCCCCTTTGGATATGGTGAATTTTGCTACGAAGAAAGGGCTAACGCCCCTTATGAATATGGCGGATGAATTTTGCTACGAAGAAAACAGGGCTAACGCCCCTTTGGATATGGTGAATTTTGCTACGAAGAAAGCAGGGCTAACGCCCCTTTGAATATTATAGAAATTATTTACTACGAAGACTACAGGGCTACGCCCTAAAAACGACCACAATTAGATAAAAAGAAAAATAACATAAATGACACTAAAAAACCAACAACAACTGGGCAAAACCCTTTGGAATATAGCAGACAATCTGCGAGGAGCAATGAATGCAGATGATTTCCGTGATTATATGCTTTCGTTTCTTTTCCTACGGTATTTATCTGCCAATTACGAAGAATCTGCTAGTAAAGAATTAGGCTCAGACTATCCCAATTTGCCCGAAAAGGATATGCGTACACCTTTATCGGTTTGGTATGCAGCCAACGAAGCAGATGTAGCCGAGTTTGAAAAACAGATGCGTAGAAAGGTGCATTATGTTATCAAACCCGAGTATCTGTGGAGCAACATTAGCGAAATGGCACGTACTCAACACGGTGATTTGTTGGTAACCTTAGAAAAAGCGTTTAAATACATACAAGACGAATCCTTTGACAGTACTTTTCAAGGCTTGTTTTCAGAAATCAATTTGAATTCTGAAAAGCTTGGCAAAACCAATACCGAGCGAAACAAAAAACTCTGCACCATCATCCAAAAAATTGCCGAAGGCATTGCGGATTTCTCTACCGATTCCGATACGCTTGGAGATGCGTATGAATATTTGATTGGTCAGTTTGCAGCAGGTTCAGGCAAAAAAGCAGGAGAATTTTATACACCGCAACAAATCTCAACCATCCTTTCAGAAATCGTGACCCTCGACAGTCAAGACCCCACAAGCGGTAAAAAGAACAAGCTGAACAAAGTGCTAGATTTTGCGTGTGGTTCGGGTTCATTGTTGCTCAATGTACGCAAGCGAATTAAAGACAATGGCGGTAGTGTAGGCAAAATATACGGACAAGAAAATAATATCACTACCTACAACCTTGCCCGAATGAATATGCTGTTGCACGGAATGAAAGATACCGAGTTTGAGATTTTTCACGGAGATACTTTGGAGAATCAATGGCACATTCTCAACGAAATGAATCCAAGCAAAAAGATGGAGTTTGATGCCATAGTGGCCAATCCGCCTTTTAGTTTGCGTTGGGAACCCAACGACACCTTAGCAGAAGATTTTCGCTTCAAGAGTTACGGCTTAGCCCCTAAATCAGCTGCCGACTTTGCTTTTTTATTGCACGGTTTTCACTTCTTAGGCAAAGAAGGTACAATGGCCATCATTTTACCACACGGAGTTCTATTTAGAGGTGGTGCAGAAGAACGCATTAGAACCAAATTATTAAAAGACAATCACATTGACACGGTTATTGGTTTGCCGTCCAGCTTGTTTTACTCAACAGGTATTCCCGTTTGTATTTTGGTATTGAAAAAGTGCAAAAAACAAGATGATGTTTTGTTCATCAATGCCAGTGAGCATTTCGAAAAAGGCAAACGTCAAAACACGTTAAGAGAAGGCGAAGACGGAGAACCAAACGACATTCAGAAAATTGTAGAAACCTACAAATACCGCCCAGAGAACGTTGAGCGATATGCACGCAGAGTTTCAATGGACGAAATCGAGAAGAACGGCTACAACCTAAACATTTCAAGATATGTAAGTACAGCAGAAGATGAAGTACAAATTGACTTGAAGGAAGTAAATAACAAACTGACATCAATCAATGAAACCGTAAAAATAAACACCGACAAACACAATGAATATTTGAAAGAGTTAGGCTTGAAACCGATTTAAAAGCCCACGCTATTTGCAAGCATCCCGATAATTACGGGGACCAAAGTCCCACAAGCCAACGCACAAACCCAAGCTTTGTCAAACAGCTTGCAAAGCCAACGCTGACAAACGACTGAAAAAGAGTACCGAACGCACAACATCGTGTATAGTGCATTTGGCAGTCAGTGGTTTATCAGGTGTGTAAGCTCGTATCAAAAGTAGCTGTAACTTGACAAAAAAGTGCCACGCAATCGCTTACTTTTCATATACTAAACGTTGTATGTAAATCCAACAAAACAAACAGGCATTATCGAAACAACAGAACATTTATTTGAACATTTTGAAATGTTTATTCAACTATCAGAAAACTTGAAAGTTGAACTTGCAAGAAGATTAAAACCAATAATCTTTAAAAAGGGCGAACTTGTTTTAGATGCAAACAAGGTTTGTAAAGAGAGTTATTTCATAAACAGAGGCATTCTGCGAACTTATTATTTAAAAGAGGGGAAAGAAATAAGCGAATATTTTTCAACAATGAACGAATGGGTTAACTCACCAAAAAGTTTTATTCGACAGCAAAAAGACATCTATTATATTGATGCAATTGAAAATACACAAGCCCATTTTATAAATGTGAAAGACCTCGTTTATCTTTTTAATAATTTCCCCGAAATGGAACGCTATGCTCGATTATCTATGGGTAGTGTTTTCGGTCATTTAATGGAGCGTATTACATCTATGCGGTTTACATCTGCAAAAGAGAGATACAACCATTTTTGCGAGGTATATTCAGATATTTACCATCGTATCCCATTGGGAATGGTCGCTTCTTATTTAGGAGTAACGCAAGAAACATTAAGTAGAATAAGGGCAGAAAAATGATTATTTGATTTAAGTCAAATGTTTTCACATAATCAATCAGTAGTTTTGACTCATAATTTTATATTGTGATTCTAATAGTTTTGTGGGCAATAACGTGCTTGGTTTCCGTATGGATGTCATTGTTTTTTTCTAATCATAATTGCCCTTATCGCCTTTTAAATCAGAGATATTAAAACCAGAATAGTTATCTAATTTCTGTGCTTACAGGACAAATTGTCCAACTAATTTAAAAACTACTACCATGTCACATGAAAAGGAAGTAAAAGAAAAGTCGGGTAAGAAAACTGCCTCTAAAAGTCTTAAAGAAAAGCGAGCCGATAAAGCTGCAAAACGAAATGATAAAGAATCGGGAGGCAATTCACCAACTATCAGTCCATTTGCTAAACCAAAAAAATAGATATGAAAACAAAAACTGAACTTATTGCTTGGAGTGAGCTAAAACCCAAACTAGTGAGATTGCATCCCACGTTAACAAAAGCAGATTTGATTTGGAGACACGGCACCACTAACGAAATGGTTGAAATGATTTCGAGCAAATTAGGCTTAACGGTTAGAGAACTTATAGAAGAAGCCGAAAAGGTATAATTAAAAAAGTACTAGCCATACCCTTGGGCCAAAACACTGAGGTGCGATAAATCTGGATATAAACACAATTACGCTAGTACTAAAAACTCTCAGCTAGATTTACAGAAAAGGCGATGCTTATAAGCATCGCCTTTTTTATTATCCGCCTAGTATAAACCCCCACTTCATAAACTCTTTGCCCAATGTACAGATACAGTATCTGTGATATATGTAACTTATATGGGAAATTGTGTAACAATACCTTGTTACCAGCAAGGTATCTTTACCTAAACAACAAAACATATTCCAATGGAAAATTTAGTGCTAGGTTTCTGGAACGAAAGAAAGGAGAAATTAAAAGTAAAGTTTCCCATTATCACTGATAAGGATTTGGACTTTCACAAAAACAAGGAGAAAGAGATGATAGAGCAACTTGGCTACAAGCTAGGAAAAACCCAGGAGGAGCTACAAACTATCATCAACACAATAAAGTAAACTGTTTCGTGCAGTTTAAAAGTTATGTCCGTCCCGTTCGGAATAGCACAACGGGGGCGAAACTGAAAAGCCACACGAGTAGGAAATAACAAAAACCTTAATTATGAAAAAATTTGGATTCGCCATTCTGCTTATATTTGGCAGCTATTTTATTAGCAATGCACAGGATTACAACACAGGGATTGGGCTTCGTGGAGGCTTTTCAAATGGTGTAACCATTAAGCATTTTCTTACTTCAAATACAGCCTTTGAGGGAATAATTTCAAGCCGCTGGAGAGGACTTGAGGTAACGGGCCTGTACGAAATTCATGGCAGAGCGTTTAACGCCGAACGCCTTAAATGGTTTGTTGGTTTTGGCGGTCACGTAGGCTTTTGGAACGGCAATTACACATATAAATATTGGGGAGATACAGGTACGTCGTACACAGTTGTTGGCTTAGATGGAATTCTTGGCCTTGAGTATAGTTTTACAGAAGTTCCAATAAATATTGGCATCGACTGGAAACCCGCATTTAACTTTTACGGTCACACTGGCTTTTGGGCCGATGGTGGAGCCATATCAATTAGATACATCTTTTAAATTATTAAACAGTGCCATAAGGCTTTTAAACATTGAGAAAAAACAATTATGAAAAAAATTTCATTACTTATTATTGCAATCCTTTTTACAACCTGTCTCACCTTCGCCCAGGATAACCGTAATGCGCTAGCTTTTGGACCTAAGGTTGGGCTAAACTTAGCGAACGTGTACGATTCGGAGGGTGAACAGTTTGATGCTGGCCCAAAATTTGGTTTCGTTGCTGGAGCATTTTTGTCTATCCCCATTGGCACCTATTTAGGAATTCAGCCAGAAATACTTTACTCCCAAAAAGGTTTTAAAGCATCGGGTAGCGTGCTTGGAAGCGAGTACACATTTACACGCACACTCAACTATCTCGATATTCCTCTTTTAATAACAGTTAAACCAACCCCCATGCTAACCATAGTGGCTGGACCTCAGTATTCATACCTATTGAGCCGAAAAGAGGTATTCACTAATTCACTAATTACTACGCAACAGCAAGATGAGTTTGAAAATGATAATATTCGGAAAAACACGCTTTGTTTTATAGGTGGATTCGATGTAAACGTTAGTCGTTTAGTAGTTGGTGCACGGGTTGGTTGGGACCTTTTTCAGAATGTGGGCGATGGAACATCCGTAACCCCTCGTTACAAAAATGTTTGGTACCAAGTTACACTCGGTGTTCGAATATAGAAATCTAAAATTCAAAATAAACATTGCCAAATGAAATAGCACAAATTTAAAAGAAGGAAATGTCAAGAAAATTTATGTTTTCAAATAATTAAAACTAAACTATAATGGATAACTCAAAAAACGCTCCTTTACTAGCACTCTTCTTTTTCTTTGCCTCATGTGGTACAACTATTAAGTTTCCTACTTCCAGCATAACACCAGCTGCGGATATTTCAGTTACAAAAAAGGCAGATAAGAACGGTAATTTCAAAATCATAATTACGGCTAAAAACTTGGCATCTGCCGATAGGTTAGAACCGCCTCAGAAGGTTTATATTGCATGGATTGTTACCAGCACCGAAGGAACTAGGAGCATTGGGCGGCTTACAAACAAGAATGCAAAAACCGCAACTATTGAAACGCTAACACCCTTTGCATTTACTGAAATATTTATTACTGCCGAGGGACAAGTCGATGTTTCGTACCCTTCGGGGGTTGAGATATCTAGAGCTGAATTCAAAAAATAGTTTGCAAAGAATAGTAGGTAGGCTTTGCTAATTTATTCGCTAAAACAACTAAAATGAGGCTAAAAATAGTAACACCAATACTAGCCTTGCTAATACCAATTTTATTTGCAGCAAGTTGTAACAAGGATGCTAATACTTTGTATGATGGATTGATTCTCACAACAATGTCAATCAATCCATTAAACAATGGAAGTGAAATTGCCACTCACACGGTAATCACCATAACTTTTAATGAGGTTATGGACTCTACAACTATTAACCCTTCATCTTTTATCATAAAACAGGGTGAAACCAACATTGTAGGGGTTGTTGAATATTCGGGTATAACTGCAACCTTTATACCAGCAAAAAGTTTATCGGTTACAACAAATTATACAGCAACAATTACAACCGCAGTAAAAAGTATCTCAGGTAAATCGCTTGCAAAAACTTACGAGTGGAGCTTTACAATATCAGGAAATGAAAGTGGAAGTAAGCCTATTAACACTGAAAATAGAGAGAACCCTGCATTGTTAGCTAAAGCGACAATAAACAGCAATACAGCAACTCCCATTACAAATAGTTCGTTTATTAATCATGCTGCCACAAGGGATATTAGGAATTTAGCCTTAACCAATTTAACAGGATATAAAACATTCATGCCGGTTACTGCCGATTTGCGCGCAACAGATATGATTCCTCCTAAACCATTAAATCTTACAGCATCTACTAAAGATTTAATTGCAGCATACAACGACGCAGCCAGGCATTATTTCCCAAATTTCGTTGAATTTGAAACGGGCAATATTGCAGGGTTAAAGCTTACGCCTGGTATTTACAAATGGACAAGTACCATTACTTTGCCCTCTGGTGTTACCGTTACTAGAAATTCTATTGATGCTCGAATTTTCCAAATTACTGATAATCAAACAACAAGTTCTGGCATTAAGGTAACTTTAATTGAAAGTCCGAAGGTTAAAAATATTTTTTGGCAAGTTTCTATCGAGGCTTCATTGGATACAATACCTCATTATCAGAGCATTATATCATCAATAACAGGAATAGGGTTTAAAACTGGTGCTTACTTTAATAGAAGTTCTGTTAACATTTTACTTAATGCAAAGCAGCTACATTACCATAATCAAACAAGTTACTTTGAATCTTAGAGCAGAATACTAACTTTATTTAAGCAGTTGTTTACGAGTTAATTATATAAGTTTCCTTAATAAATATGTAACAAATTTGGCTAGTTCGTGTTCTACCTTTGTTACAATAAAAAGCAAAATATAGAATAATAAAAACACTAAAAAGTATAATTATGAGAGAAAATAAAATCGTTCATACCTCCAGAACTATGTCAGTTAAAGTTTTATCAAAGAGGCATATATTAAGCGTAATTTTAATTTTTTTGGGCATAGTAGCAATGGCAAAATCACCGTTGCCGTCTCAGCAACAAATTGGAATGTTCCTAAACTCAACCACCTGCATTGTGCTAGAGAATGAGGTAAATCCGTACAATGCGTTTATTAAAGAAGCGGTAGAGGAGCATTGGAAAACAACCCCTTTTGAATTTATAAACGAGACCGAGTTTGAGGCACGCCGGTTCGATTCAAGGTACTCATTTTTGGTGCTAATGAAAAACGTATACGACAAAGACCCGGGGGGTGTTAGCTACAACTATATTAGCCTAGTGCTGGGCTCTAAAGCGAAAAAACTTGTGGATATGCCAGAATTTTGCAACGTGCCCCTTCAATACTCCAACGACAACAAGCTAGATTATGCGTACGCAATTCCCGCAATTGTACAGTTCGTTCAGAAGCATGTAAAAAACCTTGAGAAGAAGCGTTTTATGATTTCACTCCGAGGGTTGAAATACTATAACTCATCGGGTTTTAAGGGCAAACAGTTATTAATGAATCGCGAAAAGATGGCTCCCGATGCCTACTCAGTTGAAAAAATTAATGGTGTTTACCCATACTTCGTCAAGTTGCTCTCTGTGGATGAAATAAAGGAAGAGATCGCTTCAAACCCAAAGAATTCGCTTTTCCATTTTCATGTAGGACCAAACCAAGAAAAGGCGGTTGGCAGATGCTTTGAAATGATTTTTGATGTGGATGGAAATCTCTACTACTTCAATTCTCGGCTTATTACCAACGAAGACAAAGATGGATTTAATATGAAGGATTTTAAAAGAATAAGATAAAGGTTAATTGAGCAACACTAAAAAATAAGTTATGAGAATTCTAATAATTGGATTCGTTGTATTTGTAGGCTGGACAGTTTTGTCAACCTACATATACGTATGCAAAATTAAAGGGCTGTGCACACAACCTCAAACCACTATGGTTGAGGAAATTAGTCAATACGAAGGTTTAACCAGTGAGCCTAAAGTCGAAGATAAAATAGAGGAGAAAGTATTGTTGCCAAAAGATTTGGTAGTCCACTTTGCATTTGATAAATCAAACTTCACTTCGAACACTGAGGCAAATGCATACTTCACAAAATCAAGTGATTATATGCTGCAAAACAATCAAGCTAATCTCAGCATTACAGGCCATACCGATGCGGTAGGTACAGAAAAATACAACCAAGCCCTGGGCTTGAGGCGGGCACAATCCTTAAAAATATATTTCGAAAATAAGGGAGTGGCAGCAGGTAGAATAAAAATTGAATCGAAGGGAGAGAAAGAGCCAACAGATGACAATAGTACGGCATCAGGTAGGGCAAATAACAGAAGAACCGTAGTAACCATTAAATAACAAGAATATGAGCACAATAGGCGTTTTACTAATGCAAACAAGGACAGAAGCAACCCTTGTAATTATATTACTATTGCTGGTATCGGCAATAATTGGGTACGTTACCGCTTGGCTTTACTTCAAAATGATACATAAAAGTGAAACTGAAAAGCACGAGGCAGCAGTGAAAAAATTGACAAAAGACAATGTTAGATTGGAGAATCGCCTAGACGAAAATGCCATCGAGATAAATAAACTAAAGGCTGAAGTCAAAAATCTTGAATACTTGAAAACAAGAGGCGAGAATGAAACAAGTAGAATTGCTCTTAAGAATGAAAAAAACGAACAAAAAATTAGTGAACAGGAGGAAGCTCTTCTTCAAATAGCCAAGCGTAAGCATCTGTTGGACTATAGCAACTTTGGAAGAGCCACAATGGAAGAAAAAGATGACCTGCAAATGATTAGCGGCATAGGGCCATTCATTGAAGAAAGGCTAAATGCCATCGACATTTACTCATTTGAGCAAATAAGTAAGTTTACTAAACAGGATATTGAAAAAATTAACCTCGCCATAGAGTTCTTTGCTGGTCGCATTGAACGCGACGAATGGGTGGCACAGGCCAAAGAGCTGGTGCAAGATGAGATGAAAGAGGCTGTACTAAACCGCATAAGAGCACGAGAAACCAATATCTATTTCGAGCGAATTGGAATAGCCCACAAGCAAGAAGCCGACAACCTTACAATAATTAACGGCATTGGAGGGTGGATTGAAGTAAAACTAAATGCTCTGGGTATTTACACCATAAGGCAAATTGCCAACTTCAACGATGAGGATATAGAAATAGTAACCGAAGCCCTTGAGTTTTTTCCAGGTAGAATTGAGCGAGATGAATGGGTTAGCCAAGCGAAGGAGCTTGTAAAGAGTGAAGGAAAAAGAGATGCTATCCTTAATAAAGTTAAAGAAAAAAAGAGCATTGTTTCCTTAAATAGAATTGGAGTAGCCCCTAGATACCTTGCTAACAACCTTACACTAATAAGGGGCATTAGCCCTTGGGTTGAAGAAAAACTTAACGAGCTCGAAATTTACACCTTCTCTCAAATAAGTAAGCTAACCCCTCAGGATGTAAAAACCATAACAGAAATTCTTGAAATTGCTCCCAAGCAAATTGAAAGAGATAATTGGATTGAGCAAGCAAAAGAGTTAGAAAAAACGAAGGTTACATTTCCGCTTAAATAATGCAGGAGAAAAGCTTTAGATGTTGGAGAAAAAAGAAATTAAACTATCAGAAACGAATTTCTTAATATTGAAATCGTAATAGTTGTTGGTTTTAGTGAGATAGCCTTGTTCTATTGGACAAACCTATGGCACAACCAGTAAAAAAGACTGTTGTAATACTATATAATTCAACAACTTACAAACATAAAAAACTCGCAGCTAACATAAATGGGTGGGCGGAATTTGATTTGCTAATTTACCATCAGCTTCCGTACTCCCCCAGAACTACACTTGATAGAAATTCTAGGGCAACGGTTCAAGTATTAATCGTTGCCTTTGAAAGCATACCTCTGTTTTCAGAATCTCAAAAAACATTTGTCGTACCTTTTGAATCATTTCAGCAAAAAACACAACATTATATTTAAGTCTGTACTTAACTACTGCTCATTTATTAAATAAACAGCACTGAAATAAAATTAATACTACAGCGTAAGAAACATTACACCTACTTTTACTGTTATTAAACAGTAGATGTAGTTTGTTTGTGCATTAATAATGAAGTGTATATGAAAATTTGACTCTTTCTATCTTATAACGAAGGATTGATTGCAGCTAATTAACCACTTACAAGCAGTTAAAATATTAAGATATAAACAACAGAATAGAAAAAGCACATTAGTTGAAATACAGGTAGCTAACACTAAATATTGGGAGGGTCACAAACACAACGTTCTTTTCAAAATTTCTCTATTGATCCTCAGATTTCTATGCTCATAAAAGTAATACATCTACCAAACTGAAAAAGTAAGCAAAACTCACTAAAATAGACAAGGGTTGCTGAACAATGAAAAGATGGCTTGCAAAATGTAACAACAAAAAACATAAATACGCAATGCTCTGTATTTCAAGACAATAATAAATCACTCTAAATAAATAACAGTATGAAAAAATTGAATACAACGTACATGGGGATTGAACTAGACAATCCGATAATATTGGGGGCATGCAGCATGTCTAATGATATTGACTATTTATTGAAAGCTGAAGAGAATGGGATAGGGGCAATTGTTTTCAAATCTTTGTTTGAAGAACAAGTGCAACTTGAACGTTTACAGTTGGAAGAACAGTTAACAGAGTACGACAATGTTCATGCAGAAATGATTACAACACACCCTAACATTGAGTTTTCTGATACGGAAAAGCACCTGGTTCATCTGCGTAAAGCAAAAGAGCGCCTTTCCGTTCCATTAATCGCCAGCCTTAATGCTGTAAACGATGATTCGTGGCTCGAATATGCCAAGCAACTGGCACAAACAGGTGTTGATGGGTTAGAATTGAATTTATACCAAACTCCAACAGATTTTAATAAGGAGTCAAAAGAGATAGAAGATTATCAAATCAACATTGTTAAAAAAATTAAGAAGGCTTTATCTATACCAGTGAGTGTAAAACTCAGCTCAGATTACACCAACGTATTGTCTTTAATAAAAAAAATGGATGCAGTGGGTGTTAATGGTTTTGTTCTATTTAATGCATTTTTCCAGCCCGATATCAATGTCAATTCGCTTAAACACAAACGAAACTTCAACCTAAGCAAAAAAGGAGATTACCGTAAAACATTGCGGTATACAGGTATGCTTTTCGGAGAAATTGAAGCTGATGTATGCGGCAGTCGTGGTGTTTTTGATGGAGACGATATTATCAAAAATATTTTATCGGGTTCAGCATGCGTTCAAATGGTTAGCTCTTTATATAAGAACGGTTTAGGGCAAATTGGTATTGCAAAAAAACAGCTATCCGAATGGATGGAAAAGAATGAGTTTAACTCTATCCAAGAGTTTAGAGGAACGATGGCTCAAAAGAATTTATCTGCAGAGTCAATGGTTTATAAAAGAGCACAATATATTGATTTACTGATGAGATCGGATAATATTTTCGGAAAGTAAGTAAATGGTAAAGTAAAAATTGGACTTTTCTGTTTTTATTCTACTGGTAATTGCACTTGTTACATTGCACAGATTTATTCGATGTAGAAAAATAGGGGAACACTATTTATTCACCGACAAAGGCTATCAGCAAAAAACTAAGAACCCGCATCAATTTCAATATAGCTGGTACAACTATACTAAAATGCTAGCATATTATATTTGAATTTAAACATACCAAACGGGTTCCAATCCCCCATAACAAAAATGCACGGGCAAAAATTGCCCGTGCATTTTATTTATAGTAAGCCGTGGTTAAAACCCGCCACCCTCGTCACCCATATCATCAATCGGGTCAGCACCATCTCCATTGGATCCTCTCCTTCTTTCCTTAAAATTATTTAAACGGAAGCTGGCAGTTATCGTAAATATTGGGGTATTGGGGTTCCACTCGGTATAGGTATAGAAATTATCATCTCTTACCGTAAACTTGTGCCCCATTGTACCAAATACGTCTCGTACCGATAAGGTTAAAGAGAATGCATTTTTGAAGAAATCTTGTTTTAAAGCCAAACTTGTTACAAAAAAACCGTTGCTAGTGCCTTGTGCTGTAACCGTTGGACTATTATACATTCCTGTAAATTGCAATCGGGTAAAGCGTGCTAGCTTAAAATTATTATTCATTCGGGTATTCCAATTAAAACTCTTAGCCGAATAATTTCGTCCATTGAATGTTCCCTCCTGCCTATAATCGTATATATTTCCCATTAGGTCGAAATGCCACCAGCGGGCTGGGTCAAACCCAACCATAATTTCGGTTCCCAACGAAAATGATTCTCCCACATTGGCAAAAGTGGTTAAAAAAATGTTGTCGTTATCTTTGTAAATGCTTCGTAAGCGCTCAATTTTGTTGTTGGTAACCCTGTAGTAAACATCAACCGAAATCACATTTTTTGTAAAACGCTTTTGGTAGCTAACCTCATACGACTCGATGTACTCGGGAATTAGATTGGGGTTTCCTATCCGTACATTGTAGGCATCGCTCCAGGAATAGAAAGGCTCTAAATACCATCCTCTTAGCCTTTGCAAACGACGGGTAAAGCTAGCCATAATCTCTTGCTCGGCAGGCAGATTGTAGGAGAAGTGGGCTGTTGGGTAATAATCCCATCGATTAAGGTTAAAATCAGTAGTCTCCCCAACTAAATCAATACGTCTATCGGTATGCTCGGTACGAAGACCCAGCTGATACCCAAAATTGCCACGTTCGCCGCCAAGCATGGCGTAAACCGCATGTATATTGGTCTGATAATCAACTTCTTTAGAAAATAAGTTATTAACCTCAAACTGTTCCGAGGCGGTGTTGTAAATACTCATGGTATTTGCGTCATCCGATGAGCTAATATTTCCCTGATATCCTGTCTCAAACTTACTCGATTTACCAAATGGCAATGTATAATCAAGTTTTAGGGTTAACCTTGTGCCTGGCCCTTCTTCAGATGAATGTTGTCCATTGGTAATAAGGTTATTAGCATCGAACACCAAGTTTTCTGATTCTTCGGAAAATTTATTGCTTCCCAACGACACCTGAGCTAAAATGTTATGATCCTTACTATCAAACTCTTTACGGTAATCCATAGTAACATGCTGATAAAAACCGCCCCTATCGCTATCCTCGGTACTAGAGTATTCTGAAACGACATTTGGTGTTGTCGATATCCATTCTCTGTATACTAGGTCGGAGAAACCGCCGCGGCTTCTATCGCCAAAACGATAACCCACGCTTAGGGTGTTTTTTGCGTTGATATTGTAGTCGGCACCAAGCCTAAAGCCCCAAGAATACCCGCCTCTATCAAACTCGCCTAGGCTATAACGGTAAAAGGTGGTATCATTTCTATAGGTCTCATTCTTATTAATCGATTCGCCATTCATACCACGTCGGTTGTAGTCGGCACCAACTAAAAAGTTGAATTTCTCCTTACGGTAGCTAATCAGAAAATCGCCGCCATACCTATTTTGAGTCCCACCGCTAGCATTAACAACTCCGCTATAACCTTGCAGCTTATTCTTTTTCATAATAATATTAATTATACCAGCCACACCATCAGGGTCGAAACGAGCTGAGGGGTTTGTGATAATCTCAATATTTTCAATTTGACTAGCAGGAATTTGGTTAAGCGCATCGTTGGCATCCATAATGCTGGGTTTACCATCAATTAGTAGAGTAAAACTACCGCTTCCCCTAAGGCTAACATCGCCCTCAATACTAACCGTTATTGATGGGATATTCTCAAGCACCTCAACAGCCGAACCCGATGAGGATGCGTGGTGCTGACTAACATTGATAACCTTCTTATCAATTTGATACCTCATTGTGGGCCTATCGGCAACAACAACAACCTCCTCAATATCTTTGTTAGATGAAACAAGCAAAATTTGGCCCATATCAAACGAGCGTATTTGCGGTTTAACCTCAACATTTCCAATTCGCTTGCTGTAATAGCCAATAAAAGTAACGTCAACAGAATATTCTCCGGCATCAATACCACTAATTCTAAAAAAACCTGTCTCGTCGGTAATTGTTCCTGTAACTAGGCTATTATCGCTCGCTCTTACTATTGAAACGGTGGCGTACTCTAGCGGTTGTCTCATTAATGAATCGTAAACAAAGCCTTTAATGGCTCCCGGAGCCAAACTCTCGGCAGGATCCACTGCAAAAACGTTGGTTAGTAGTAATAATGAAAGCGAAAAAGTAAAAAATGTTTTAAGCATTATTGTGATTTTCTAATTATTATACAATTTATTGTAACGGCAAAAATACATACCGAATCTGTAGAAAAACTGTTGAAATTCTACAGTAATTCTAATCCTTTAAACAAACAGAAACTGATTGGAATTGTTTAGCTTTCGCTATCCTGCACTATGTGTAATAGTGAATGAGTGCTGATGATTGGCAAATACGTAGGAAATTTTCAGATGGTTTAAATCGCAAATTTGCTTTACCAAAGCAAGTCCTAAGCCTAACGACGTTTTTTCATCCTGACATCGAATAAAGCGATTAAATATTTTTGAAGAATTGAAAGATAACGGCTCGCCGTAATTAGAGATAGTTAGAGTGCCATTACTGGTAATAATACGAACAGATTGGTTGGCAGGTGTATAGCGCAAGGCATTTTTAAGCAAGTTTTTAAACATTACATCAAAAAGCAATGGGTCCAAACTAAGCGTATGGTTCTTGTCGAGGTCAATCTCCAGCTGTAGCTTCTTCAGGTCAAACATTTCTCTAACAGTCTCAATATGTTTCTGAATAATACTGTAAGTTTTTAGCACCTCTACCCTATTGTACTCGCCATTTTCAATTTTGGTTAGCAAATTAAGTGTGCTGCCCAAATTCGATAAATGGGTTGCCTCATCGTAAATTACCTTTACCGTTGATGCATAGCGACTCATTAATTCCTCATCAGAAATAAATACCTCGGTTTTACTGCGAATAATGGCAAGCGGTGTTTGCATTTCGTGGGCCATATTCTCGGTATACTCCTTAAGTTTCTTATAATCGTCCTCTATCCTACTTATCATATTTTGCACCAGTTGCTGCATTTTAATAAACTCCGAGGTGGATGTTTTTACGCTTGGCAGATTGAGATTATCGCCAATTTTATATCGAGACATTAAGGCTAACAGCTGATGAAATGGGCGAAATAAAAACCCAGAAAGGAAAAGGCTAAAAAGGGTTAGCATGAGTGCCAACACAAAAAAGGTATTTATTATGGTGCGTACAATGCCATGGCGAAACTTATCGAAATCGTTTATGTTTTTGTACATCGTATATACAAAACGCCCTTTGCTAGTTTCAACCAGTATGGTTTTAGATCGAAACAGCATTGGGTCGTCCATTTGGCTTGCAACCATTGTTGTATCCTTAAATTGGGGGTACTGTGTGGCAACAATATTTGTGTTGCCATCAACCCTAACCAAATCGTGCACTTTTTCCAAGTCTTTAGGGTCCTCCTCAATATATTTAACCAGCCGTCTCTCCCTTCGCTTAAAATACACCTCGCTATCCTCATTGAAGAAGCTGTTTGTACTTCTAATTATAAATATAGAAGTGGCAAAAAAAGCTATTAAGATAAATATTAGGTAAACAAAGGTTGTTTTGGTTAGTAACCGAATTGATTTAAGATTCATGGCTTCACGTTTATTTCTTTTCAGTAAATTTGTACCCCATACCGTAAACCGACGAAATTTGCCCCTGGCTCCCAGCCCTCTGCAATTTTTTCCGCAAGTTCTTTATGTGATTATAAATAAAGTCGAAACTATCGGACTGATCGGCATGATCGCCCCATAGGTGTTCCACAATACTTTCTTTGGTTAGCACCCTATTCTTGTTGTACATAAAGTACACCAACAAATCAAACTCTTTGCGGGTTAACTCAATGGCTTCGGCATTTACAAGCACTTCAAACGACATTAGATTAATGGCGATATTGCTAAACTCGAGCAGGTTATTGCCATCGCCGTTTTTGCGTCGTAAAATTGACCTTACCCGAGCGTTTAGCTCGGCTTTGTGAAATGGTTTGGTAATATAATCATCGGCACCTAGCTCTAAACCCGTAACCTTATCCTCAATGGCATTGCGGGCGGTTACAATTAGAAAGCCCATCTCAAGCTTACTTGCCTTGGCTTCACGAAGTAACTCAAGACCGCTCCCATCGGGTAATCCCAAGTCGAGAATAACCAGGTCATACGAGTAATCGAAAATTTTTTGCTGGGCTGTTTTTAGGTTGTAAGCAACCTCAACCAGAAACCCATTCCCGGTGAAAAAATTTACCAAATCGGACGATAGTTCGGTATTATCTTCAACAATTAACAACTTCATTATATGGAATTTGACATCAAATATATAACACAATCCTGTAGTAAATCTATTCTGAAAAACATTATTTCTCGATAATGCTAAATATGCCTGTATACTATTGGCTTTTAGCTATTGCTATTCGCAAGTTTAACGTTCGGCATTCTGCGTTTTGCGGTGTGTAATCAGACTAATCGTTCGGCTCAGAGTACACCTGACTTGGTCTGTTGCGGGGCAGGCTGTGCTTGCGGTTTTCACAGATAAAACTAAGCGCCACAAACTTTTGCTTGGCAAAGCCAAGTGCAATGTGTAAGGCTTAGGCTGAGCCTAAGCCCTACAAGGGAATAACACAAAACATTAAAAGCTAAAAAGAAACTATTCAAACTAAACAATATATCTTTCAGAATAATTACTATTTTTGATTAACAATTGCTAAACTGCTAAAAACAATGAACTCATTTGGACGCATATTCCGCATTTCAATTTTTGGCGAATCGCACGGATCAGCTGTAGGCGTTACCGTTGATGGAGTGCCAGCGGGAATAGAACTTAAAGTTGATGATTTTACTCCCGACTTAACACGACGAAAATCGGGTGCTGTGGGTACTACCCCACGCATCGAAAGCGACACGCCCGAAATAGTTTCGGGATGGTTTAACGGGCATACAACAGGCGCACCACTAACTATTCTATTTAAAAACACCAATACCCAATCGGCCGATTATGGCAATATAGCCAACACACCTCGCCCTGGTCACGCCGATTTTGTTGCATATAAGCGATATAAGGGCAATAATGATTACAGGGGCGGCGGCCATTTCTCTGGCCGACTTACGCTGGCACTGGTTGCTGCAGGTGTGCTTGCAAAAAAAATTACCCCTGCCATTAGCATACACGCTAAACTATTAGAGGTTGGTGGCAGTGCCAATATTGAAAAAACCATAGACCACGCCTTAGCACAAGGCAACTCGGTGGGCGGTTTGGTTGAGTGCCGAGCAACAGGAATACCCTTGGGTTTAGGCGAACCGTTTTTCGACTCGGTTGAATCTGTAATTAGCCACCTTGCTTTTGCCGTTCCGGCAATTAAGGGTATTGAATTTGGTTCGGGATTTGCTGCTGCCACAATGATGGGCTCACAACACAACGACCCAATTATTGATGACACAGGGAAAGCCGCCACAAACAATGCTGGAGGAATTACTGGTGGGCTAACCAACGGGAATGACCTAGTTTTTAGGGTTGCCGTAAAACCCACTTCAAGCATCAGCATTAAGCAAAATACCTTTAGCATTGAAACCGGAAAAGTTGAAGAGTTGGTTATAAAGGGTCGCCACGATGCTTGTATTGCCCTACGTGTACCTGTTGTTATTGAGGCCATTACAGCCATTGCCCTGGCCGAATTTATCCTCATTTCAAATTCTATAAACTAATCTTTCAATATGATACGTAATCTATTAGCAGCGCTAATTCTACTTGTTATGGTAAGCAGCGCCTCAGCACAAAAAATACGTTACCGCGATGCAAAAACAATCTATGCCAATCAAAATATTGAGTATGAAAAATACTCTCCAATAGCAGCAGGTGCGCTCAACTTTATTTTTGTAGGTGCGGGACACATCTATGTTGGCGAACCTCTTAGAGGATTATGCTTTTTTGCTGGTCAAACAGCTTCGTTTGCATGCGGCATAGTTGGACTGGTTATGATGATGAGTGAGCCAATGTATGAGCCCAATAGCCCCAATTACAATAACCACAATACGAACAACTTAATAAAAGCGCAAACATTATTAATACTCGGAGTAAGCACATCGCTTTTAAATCAGGTTTTTAGCATTATTGATGTTGTGCACGTAGCCAAGGTAAAAAATTTCGCCTACAATAAACAACGCAGTGTTTCACTACAAGCAAAGCCATTTATTGAATATGCTAGCTATGGCGCAAAAAACAGCAAACAGCCCGCTTTGGGGTTATCGTTTTGCCTAAATTTTTAGTATACCTTCGTTTACCCTCAAACTTTGACAGGCATAATTATTTGTTCGCTCGCGATTTAAGTTAGAGAATAGTAACGTTTTTATTCAAAATCATTAATAATTCAATGTCGTTTAGTTATGGCTTTGGGCTTCGACTTTGGCTCAGCCTGACCGTCACCCTGAGCGAACAAAGGAATCCGTAGGATTCGAATGATTATAGAAAGATAAACTAGCGTAAGGTGTTCGACCTCAACGAGGTCGTATAACATAGCAAAACGATAAACGCTATAAACATATAACCCCTTTGGGGTTAAACAAATACGTAACAGCCAGGCAGATAATACGCCCTACTATTATTAAATAGCAAATATCGAACACCGAATAATGAATATCGAATATTGAAGGTTGGATAGCGAGGGTCTTTTGTTTCGGCGCAATGACTTCTCGTATTGCCTTACTTCGTAATTCATTATTCTCAGCCTGACCGTCACCCTGAGCGAACAAACGAATCCGTAGGATTCGAATGTTTATAGAAAGATAAACTAGCGTAAAATGTTCGACCTCAACGAGGTCGTATAACATAACAAAACGATAAACGCTATAAACATTAAATCCTTTCGGGATTATTAGGTAATCCTAGCGAATACGTAACATTCAAATTTATAATACGCCCTACTATTATTAAATAGCAAATATCGAACACCGAATAATGAATATCGAATATTGAAGGTTGGATAGGGAAGCGAATTCGAAGAGTAATCGAAGCCGGCAACCTTAACTAAATGACATTGATTTCAATTATGGTCTTTCGCCACGAAGTGGCAGCTTAATTAAGCCCAAGGCAACGCCTTGGGTAATAATACAGTAGTAAAAATGTCGCCCTGTAAGGGCAGGTTAAGGTACCCCGTTTCTCTGGATGATAATAGGCTGGTATAATGAAAGGCTGTTTCGTTTATCGTTCACCGACTTACATTTCACAAAGAACGCTCGCGATAACCAGATGCGTACGCAAAATCTTTACACTACCTACAATTCTGTTTTTTAATCTGCCCTTACAGGGCGAAATACCGCTATAATACAACGGACCCGAGGCGTTGCCTCGGGCTACAATAAGTTGGGCTTTCAGCCCGAGTAATCATTAATAATTCAATGTCGTTTAGTTATGGCTTTGGGCTTCGACTTTGGCTCAGCCTGACCGTCACCCTGAGCGAACAAACGAATCCGTAGGATTCGAATGTTTATAGAAAGATAAACTAGCGTAAGGTGTTCGACCTCAACGAGGTCGTATAACATAGCGAAACGATAAACGCTATATACATTAAATCCTTTCGGGATTATTAGGTAATCCTAGCGAATACGTAACAGTCCAATAAATAATACGCCCTACTATTATTGAATAGCAAATATCGAACACCGAATAATGAATATCGAATATTGAAGGTTGGATAGGGAAGCGAATTCGAAGAGTAATCGAAGCCGGCAACCTTAACTAAACACCATTAAACAGTAAATTGCCAAATCAATACGATTTACTTGTTTACGCGAAGAAACTATTTTAGCAAAAAATAAAGCAAGGGTTCTCATTGGCAAATTATGCAATTCGTAATATAATAGCCGCCACAAATGATAAATGTTTTGTAATTTAGCAACCAAAATAAATTATCTACACAATGAACCCCGTACCCACATTTTTTCAGAGTAAAAATACGCTAACTTGTAACGGCGAACTTTTCGACCTAAGTAACCCCGTGGTTATGGGTATAATTAACATAACTAACGACTCGTTTTACCACGGCAGTCAGTTTAGGCTTAAGCGCAAAATTTACAACAGAGCCAAACAGATAATTGAGCAGGGAGGAAAAATAATTGACATCGGAGCCTTCTCAACCCGTCCGGGCTCTAATCCTGTTTCCGAAGATCAAGAATTACAAAGGCTAAGCAAAGCTGCGGCAGTAATTCGTAAATACTTTCCCAATGCTATTATATCTATTGATACCTACCGAGCGTCGGTTGCCAAAAGAATGGTTAATGATTTTTCGGTAAATATAATTAACGATATTTCGGCAGGCGAAATGGATAAACAAATGTTTAGCACTGTTGCTGAACTTGGCGTTCCGTATATAGCAATGCATATGCTTGGAACACCTTTTACTATGCAAAACAATCCGCAATACGACAATGTTATTGACGCTCTGTTCAAATATTTTACAAGTAAAATTGAACAGCTAAATAGGCTCGGTGTAAACGATATCATATTAGACCCAGGCTTTGGTTTCGGAAAAACTCTGGAGCACAACTATACTATCCTCAACAACCTCGAAACGTTTCGTTTTTTCAACCTACCCATACTAGTTGGGCTCTCTCGTAAATCGATGGTATATAAGCCGCTTAAAGCGCAACCTATTTCGGCACTTAACGGAACCACGGTTCTAAATACTATTGCTCTTTTAAAAGGGGCGAAAATACTTAGGGTACACGATGTGAAAGAAGCAGTTGAAGCAATCCGGCTAACTCAAACCTGCACAGGTGAGCAATTAAAAAACAGTTAATAAATAGTGTGATGGACCTTACCCTTATACCCCTTTTTATTAGTATTCGTGTACTCGATATAATTGACATACTGCTTGTTGCATTCTTACTATACCAAATTTATGTACTAATAAAAGGAACTGTTGCCATTAACATATTTATGGGTATTTTTTCGCTTTACCTTTTTTGGCTAATCGTTAAAGCCCTTAATATGGAATTGCTAAGCAGCATTTTAGGTCAGATTATTGGAGTGGGTGTAATTGCACTAATCATAGTTTTTCAGCAAGAGGTAAGGCGCTTCTTACTTCTAATTGGTACCCGTTACTTCTCAAAAAATAGGTTTTCAATAGAAAGACTTTTTCGGATAAAAACCGAGAAATATGACACCCCAGTTAATATTGAAGCCATTGTTAGGGCTTGCCGAAATCTAGCGGAGCAAAAAAATGGCGCGCTAATCGTTATAGCTCAAGATTCAAACTTACAGCTATACGCTGAAACTGGCGATATCATTAATGCCGAAACATCGAGTAGGCTTATTGAGAACATCTTCTTTAAAAATAGCCCACTGCACGATGGTGCAATGATTATACAAAACAACCTTATACACGCCGTTAGGTGCATACTTCCCCTATCCGAAAAAACCGACCTACCAGCTAGCTATGGGCTAAGGCACAGAGCAGCAATAGGTATTAGCGAAATTACAGATGTGCTGGTTGTTGTTGTTTCCGAGGAAACAGGCAAAATATCGTTTGTTAAGAACGGAACGATTGATATGCATCTCGCCCCTCTCAAGCTACGAGAGGCTCTTGAGGCAAGTTTACTTAGCAGTTAGGAAATCTAGCTATATTATAGTTCAAATACTATTCATTATAGCGAAGGACAATATCTTAACCTATTGGCACACATTTTAATGGAAAGATTTTCAACCGTAAAATGAACCTATGAAAAGATTTTTCTTCTCCTCAATTTTACTCTTATTTACTCTTCTTGCTTTTACAAACAACGTTACGCAAACCATTAGGGGTGTGGTAATGGACAAGCAAACAAAGGCCACGCTTGCTGGTGCCAACATCTTTTTGACGCATATAAATCCCAATATCGGTACATCAACAGATGAGAATGGGGTATTTCGGCTCGAAAATGTTCCGGTGGGCAGGGTAAACCTTCTGATTACCTATGTTGGCTACCACGATGTTGTGATGAACAGCGTTAACCTACAAGCGGGTAAAGAGTTGGTGCTTAGTATCTATTTGGACGAAAAGGTGATTGCCGTTGATGAGGTTGCCATAAAATATAGTATGGATAAAACGTCGGGTACAAATAGGCTAGCTACGGTAAGTGCTCGTAGTTTTTCTGTTGAAGAAACCGAGAGGTATGCAGGCAGCCGGAACGATCCGGCCCGAATGGCCGCTAACTTTGCCGGAGTTGTTGGAGTAGACGATTCGAGAAACGATATAATAATTAGAGGAAACTCGCCTATGGGCCTGCTGTGGCGGCTCGAGGGGGTTGACATCCCGAGTCCTAACCACTGGGGGTCAATCGGAACAACCGGAGGACCCGTGAGTATGCTGAACAATACGCTTCTTGAAAATTCAGACTTTTATACAGGTGCATTCCCTGCTGAATATGGAAACGCCATATCGGGTGTTTTCGATTTAAAGATACGGAACGGCAACAACGAAAAATATGAATTTCTCGGGCAAATGGGGTTCAATGGCTTTGAGGTTGGAGCAGAAGGTCCCATTTCAAAATCGAAAGGGTCTTCATTCTTAGTAAACTATCGCTACTCAACCTTAGCCATATTCGATGCGCTGGGTATGGATTTTGGAACAGTTGGAGTGCCAAAGTATCAGGATTTGTCGTTTAAAGTAAACTTACCCAACACCAAGTTGGGGCATATATCAGTATTCGGACTAGGAGGGTTAAGCATAATTGAGATTTGGGAAAGTAGAACCGATACCGTAAAAAACCCTATCAACTTTTACGGAGGCGAAGGGCTCGATATAACTTCGGGCACAAATATGGGAACCGTAGGAGTATCATCGCACTACACAATATCGCCCAATACCTATGTAAAAACCACCGTAGCAGCTATGGGGCAAAAAGCCATTACAAAAGTTGACACCCTTAGTATCAGCTTGGCTAAATTTAGAGTTTACAACTCATCAATGTTCGATAACCGAATAGTGGCCTCAACCTTTGTTAATCATCGTTTTAACTCAAGACACACGCTAAAGGGAGGAATATCGGCAAAACTTCTGTTAAGCAATCTGTTTGATGAGGGTTGGTATAAAAAGTACGATGGATTTCGTGATCAAATCAATTTTGATGGCAATACCTGGATGCTGCAACCATACGTTCAGTGGCATTTTAGGCCAACCAATAGATTAACGATAAACTCTGGCATACACTATAACTACTTTGCATTAAATAATAGTTCCTCTCTCGAACCCCGATTGGGCTTAAGGTACGGCATATCAACCCGGCACTCTGTAAGCCTTGGGTATGGTTTACACAGCCAAATAGCCCCGCTATTTGCCCACTTTTTACAGGATCCGCTAAATAACAATGCACATATAAATCCCAATACAAACCTCGGTTTAACAAAAAGCCACCATCTGGTAGCTGGTTACGATTTTAAGCTAAACCAATACACAAGAATAAGGTTTGAGACCTACTATCAATCAATTTTTGATGCGCCCATTGACGGATTGGGCAGTAACTCATTCTCAATGCTTAACAACGGGGCAAGCTTTGTATTTAATATGCCCTCGCCCTACCTTACCAACGAGGGAACTGGCGAAAATTATGGGGTTGAGCTAACCGTTGAACGATTTTTAAACAAAGGGTTTTACTTTTTAGTTACCGCATCGCTGTTCGAGTCGAAATATACGGGCAGCAACAACCTCAAATTTAACACCGCTTTTAATAATAACTACGTGGTTAACGGCCTTATGGGTAAAGAATTTAACCTTAGTAAGAACAAAAAGAATGTGAAGCGAACCCTTGCCATTGATATAAAATCGATGGTTGCTGGTGGAAAACGAACTACCCCGTGGGCGGCAGTTTTAAACGAGGAAACTCAAAAATATGAACGACAATGGGACTACAACAAGGCATTTAGCAAAAAACTAAATGATTATGTAAAGGCCGACCTTAAAATTGCTTTCCGTTCAAACAAGAGAGGCATAACCCAAGAGTGGGGTATTGAAATAACTAACCTGCTTAACTACAAGAACATACAGGGTGAAACCTTCAACGAAACCACTGGCGAGTCAAAACTTATTTACCAAACAAGTATGATGGCCATACCCCAGTACAGGATTATCTTTTAATTGATACCAAATTGTATTCTAAGCCAAGCATTATTAGCTACTTTTGTATCACTAGCATCCGAAACTTTTCAAAAATAGATAAAAATAACTCTGTATCGCCCTAGATACCTTGTAAAACAAGAAATTATCCAGAAAATAAGTCCCTTTCAAAAACAAATTCTTTTTGCTTAATTAAG